>Ga0209573_1000226_pt1 | contig 140283 bp, 106 predicted proteins | sample TNRBio252014_DNA_FD_185870 | JGI IMG/M metagenome (GOLD analysis project Ga0209573, IMG submission 185870) | Wastewater treatment Type I Accumulibacter community from EBPR Bioreactor in Madison, WI, USA - TNR Reactor_6/25/2014_ DNA (SPAdes)... | ecosystem: Engineered > Bioreactor > EBPR >...
TTCAAGCATACTCCCTTCTGGTTTTATGTTCAGGGTAATGCTGATACTCCCATCTGATTCCAGTTTGTATTGCGCTGCCATATGCATTAGTTTTGACTCAAATATACATCAAATTGGAGCCGCACCCCTCCAACTTGTCCTGTGCTATATGAATTTGTTCGTGGTCGTCAAAGTCGTGCTGAGAGCAACCCTTGCAACGCTGTTCCAACGCTGCGAGCGTTACTTCGTCTTCGTCAGTCGCATGAATAGTAAGGATTTTAAAAACATCTTCACCCAATTTGTAAAGTTGTTCTACTTCATTTTGGTTGGAGTAGTCAGTTTTGCCGGCCAGCAATTGCATCTGCGATAATGCGTTCCTCAAACCTTTATGGGGAACATCGTAAGATTTCATTCTTTTCATTTTTGATTTTTTTAAATGCCAAAGGATTTATGGTTCTCCAAGCCAAGATTTGTGAATCTTGGCTTGGAGAACCATACTGAATTACGCTACAAAAATACGATGGCTGTAAAATCTGTAATTGTAAAAAATCGTTTTTCTACTTTTCGCCTGAAAAGAATTTTTCCGGTGTTTCACCTGTGAATGCTTTAAACTCCTTAATAAAATGCGCCTGGTCATAAAATCCTGTTTCATATCCTAACGCTGCCAATGAGTTTGCAGAGTCATAATGTTGAATGATATTTTTAAGGCGAACAATGGAAGCGAATTTTTTCGGTGAAGCGCCAACGGCCTGCCGAAATCTTTTTTCTAAAGGACTTTGGCTGATGAATAATTGTTCGGTTAGTTCTTTTATTCGGATATTGCCTTTGTTTTTATGAATAAGTGCAAGTGCAGCTAACACTAATTTATCGGGTTCAGTATTAGTCATTCGGTTGATTAAAAAATGTTCAACAACTGTTATGCGTTGTATGTCGGTTTTTGCTTCGGTTAATTGTTCCTCTAAACATAATAGTTCAGAACGAAGCATAAAGTTGTCAAGCGAAACACTTTCTCTAAATAGTTCGTGTAGCGGTTGTCTGAAAAATTGTATCGCGCCTGCTTCTTTGAAGAAAATTAGAACTGTCCCGATATCGGGCGAGTTTTTGAAAATTCTGCTGTGGTCAGCCAAACCTGATACGCCTGAAATTGAAAGAGGCGTTTCAGTATTGTTTTGCAGTCGGGATAAACGCCCCCTATATTGAAAACCAATAACCAAACTTGTGTCAGGTAAAATTTTGTAAGTGCTTTCTGTTGTCGTCTCTTGAACAGCAAATGACTTCACAAACGGTTTAAGAATATCGCACGGTATGTAAGTGTCAAGCTTCATTCTGTTGTCTGTTTATGGCGTGTAAATCGGAGTGTGCTGCCGCTAAGTCTAAAACTACTTTTTTCATTTGCTAATCATTTAATGAGTTTATGCCTTGTTCTTTCAATTTTTCGAGCTGTGCTTTCATTGCCTTTACTTGTCCGGCCGGATGCCCTTGCCAAATTGTCACTTCTCCAACGACCCTGAATGGTTTAGTTGAACGGAAAGATTGCGTTGGGTTTCCAGGAAACTTCTTGTCGGTCAAGTCGGGATCATTTTCAATTCCCCCCGTTGGTTCTACCAAATAAATCCTTTCCCGTCCGTCGCCCAAGGCAAGCTCGGCTCCCCAAATTGCAGCATCTAATGTTCCTGTCAAGAAGATATACTTTGCTTTTTTTTGTTGTCCGTAGTTAGAGTTGTAACCAACTTCTATTAGGTCTCCAACTTTCAAGTCTGCTTTTGTCCCGTGAAAGTAAGTTTGTGCGAAAGGTTTTGCTCCTTGCCCGTTTACTTGCTCTCCGCTGTTGTTTTGCTCCATTGCCATGGGTTGTTATTTTGTTATTTACTTGTCCATGATAGCAGGGCTTTTACCCTATAGGCTAATGCTTTCCCGTGCAGCGTTCGTTATTTTTTTGTAACTACGCAATTGTCCAATTTCTTTACTGAACGGATGGTTCAGCGCATCTAAAAAATCTGTTACTTCTTTATTTAGTTTAATTGGTTGGTTTTCCATTATGCTGATTTATGGTTCTCCTCCAAACTGCGCTACCGTGCAGTTTTCCCTAAGCTGTACCCAGACAAAAATATAAAACTTAGTTCGAGTTCTCAAACTTTACAGACGATAAATAACCGAGGCTTTCGTGTGGCCGTGTACACTCCAACAGGCCTAAAGCTACGGCGCCTTTTTTCTCTGGTTGCATAGTGGGTGGGGTTGAGTTTTAAAGGTAAGGGTTTTTGGGGTGTTGGGTAAGGGGGGGGGGTGTTTTTGCATAGGCTGACGCCGTTACGCTTTACGAATTTGCGACGTGGAGGAGCAATTTTCGTAAAGCGATTGTTTTCTAATTTCATTTGAGGGCATCACAAGTATATACAATTGAGTTGTTTCTGTACAAATTCGGCAAATGCTGTGACTTTATCCTAAACTGGCTTCGTTTTTTAATTTTTGGTTTGGTTGATACGTTTTCCATTTTAATACCGGGGTCATAATAGATATGCCCTTGTGCCATTTCAGAAAGAAACAGTTGAAAATCTGTACCAGTTCCGAGTATGACTTTACTGCTATACATATATTGTCTTGTAGTTCCCGTTTTGCTCAAAGAAGGCACATAACAAGCCTGATTATGTTTTCGATTCCAATGTTTAATCATCTCCGTAAACCCCCATGATGCTGCTTCGTTTCCGTCTTTATCTACAAGCGCGATCCGTCCGTCAGTACTGCGTATCTTTCCTGAATCTATATCAAAACCAATCAATTCTAACTGTAAATTTGTTGATTTTTGCCTTTCCCCTGCTTTATGAATACCGCCAAAATTCATGCGATCTTCACGACCAATTTTGTCTTCGTAGCCGAATCGCCGTATAAATGCTTCTGTGCCTTCGGTTACGTAAATGCCGTGTGTCGGCTCTGGTGTCATTAGCGTTATTACTGCCGTATTGATGTTTTTGAAGTTATTTACGCCGAATTGCTTGACTTCCCACCCTAAAAAATCAGGCTCTGAATAGCCGTTAGGTGTGATACCCAACTCTGCTTCGAGCGTATAACCACCACAATTCGGAGCATCACATGTCAAAATATATTACTGTATGCTTTATTTCTTAAATATTATTGAATTATGATATTCAATAAATTCTATACTCGGTAGAAATCTTGATGGCAAATAAATCGATTTTTGATCATATTGCAAAAAATACTCTTCAATCATGGGTTTCTTTTTTTCTTTAAGAAGAACAGGGGAGATTTTAATTTTATAATCAGACGTTATTGTTAGTAGACCATTTTCAAATGCTTTATCATGAAGTGCATTGATTGCGATTCCATTTGAAGGGTTTAGTCTATTTTTTTCATCAACACTCCAAGGCTTAATATGACCAGCAACTAAAAATTCTATTTGTTGCAAACCTGTTATACAACAAGTATTGTTATAAGCTGCTAAAATAGATTTTCTGAAAAATGATTGATTAACACGAGCTTTTATTAATTGTTCTCTCGTTTTTCCTTCTTTCGGAGGTTCCAATTCTGAAATATCACTTATTTCCTCAACACTCACTTTTTTAAACTCCGCAAGCAATAATTCGCTTTCAAACGTGAGAGCATCCCAATTGTTAAAAAATTCATTCCAAATTTCTTTGTCGAGTTTGCTCGCATTCGATGCTCCTTTTATCCCTCGCGCCTTTAAAGTTGGGTCAAGACTTGCAAAGTTTACAAGTTTTAGTGCAACAGAATTTGAGGTTCTGCCAATCAAATTAGCAAGATTTATTATACTAGGATTGCGAGCATCCAGTTTTCCAAAAGGAGTCTTACAATAAAGATTAATTGCTAGAATTAACTCTTCCCGTGTCCAAAGTTTTTGCCCTTCTTTCATAAGTCTTCATCAGTTTGATTTTCAAATTCATGATCTAATTCAACTACGAATTCAAGCGTGCATGTAGTCGACAAGCATATATGTACCTGTACGACTTCATTTGACACAGGGGAAATAGCATTATAAAATTCTGTTCTTGCGGCACACTTGGGACAGGCGGTTGGTTGGTCAGATATTAAAAAAGCATGATTAAAGTCTATCATGTACAGTATTTTTAAATTGAGCCGGTTGCGGTTTTTTGAAACATCATAAACAAATGGTTTTCAGTTATTTGATTAACTTTGAGTTCACAACAACCAAGATTAAATCAAACAGACTGAAAGCCGATGACAAATTTACAAAAAACTATCAATCAGGCAATTCCAGTTTACTTCAATGAAGATGATTTTAATAAATTTATCTTGCCGCACCTTTGGACTGGGTCTCGGGGGCCGAAGAATAAGCTACCTCTTTGGAAAATATTTCACTACATCCTACACATACTCTATACGGGTGAGCAGTGGAAGATGTTGCCAATAGAGAACGAGCCTGACGGCTTGAAACCGAACATCAAGGAAAATCCGCGAAACCGGAAGAAGCCAAAACGAGGGCGAAAGCGATTCTTTGACAAAGAACTTTATGCTCAACGATATAAGTGTGAAAGAACTTTTGCCTGGCAGGACAAATTCAGGCGCGTGCTAGTCCAATATGAATGGTATCAGCACCTCTTTCTCGGATTCAACCTCCTCGCATTTACCCTCATTAACCTACGACATGTTCACTGAGAAAAAACCCGCAACCGGCTCATTTAAAAAACCCGTAACTGGCTCATTTTAATATTCTAATTACCTCGCTCAACAACAAGTCAAGCTCAGGAGTAAAGTCTGTCTGAGTTTGATTCGGAAGAACTTCCTTTTGCCTTGCTTGCGAATGGATATTGTTGTCTGCTATATTACGTAGAGAATTATCCAGTATAAGCATTGATTTTTTAAAACTCTTTGTTCCGTTATTGTAATTATTTGCTACTTCAGAGAAACTCTTTAATTCGAATATTGGCGGAATGTGGTCAATAATTGCTCTCACTAATAATGTCGGTGAATAAAGAGTTTTGATTGATGAAGCATTATTTAGTTCTTCACATAGCTGGATAAGTTTTATTAAATCAAATTTTTTAGACTTTATTTTTTTAAGCTCATCTATTCTAGTCGGGTTTACAAAATAAGTCTTCTGGTTGCGGAAAATCTCCTTTTCCTGTTCAATTAAGAAAGGATTCCGATGATGTTCTTCTGTCTCATCCTGACAAAAGTTTATGAATGTGCTATAGTCTTTATTGATAGAAGTCCAATGAAATTTATTTTTTGCAGCAAACAATTCAATTTCATCATCAAGTAAAAGTGTCGTTGTAACATTGATTTGATAAATACTTTTAAAAGGAATTAGTTTACCATTAATTTTAATCGGTAGTTGTTTTTCGTAAGGAGTTAAGAACTCACTTTGCAAAACACTTGGAGCTAATAGTAATTTATACTCTGTCTGTTTAATTTTGGGAGATTTATAATAATGATCAAGCACAAAATTATATCTTTTATAAATTTGCGGGTCTCTTTTTAAAATATCTGGATGTAGTCCGTAATTGAATAAACAATTATTAAGGAAAATCAGAAAGTTCATCTTATAAGCCCACTCTTGTTTGAATTGCTCGGTTGAAGTCTCAAATGTATGTGAAAGACCTTCAAGTAAAGTAATCCAAAAACTATTTTCAGGATTTGGAAATTTTCTCTTTGGTTCAGGCGTTGGGATTTTTTTGTTGTATAACTCTACAATGCTATTGCTAAAATATTTTTTTAAAACAATCTTAGTATCAGCTTCAAGTTTATCTCTCACAGGGTCAGATAAAAGAGGTGTTTTCAGAGTGATCTTTCGAAACCTAATAATAAGACTATAGAGCTGAGAAAATACAGAAGAACGGTCTTTGACATTCATCAAATGTGATTTGTAGAATACTTTGTATTCATTAATATTTGTCTCAAGTTTATTTTGAGCCAGAATAGTTGCCGCTATTTTAGATATGTCTAGATCGCTCATTTTTATGTCGTCTTAAAGTTGTAGTTAACGGGTTGGGTATTGCCGAAGGCGGGGATTTTAGTACAAAAGTTCAATCGAAGAACGAAAGTTGAATATTGCACAAATGTCCAATCGAAGCCGTTCAGCCCCGCTTTTGGCAATACCTTGTTAGCGGTAGTTAATTAGTCTGAGAAAATAATTGTTTGCGTAATTCATAAAGCGTTCAATGCTATATCTTTTTTCCTCTGTGGTATCCTTTCCATGTATAATTCCTTGTATGAAAGAAGCGGTTATTTGTGGGTGTGGATGATGTCCAAAAGTGGCGTAAAAATGTTTTACAAAAATATGCTGATATAATTCAAGGGTATTTCTAACGAAGTCTTTTTTATAAAAACTTGATACGAAATCAATTCGCTCTTGATTGAAAATAATTTCTATATCAAACTGATCTTCATTAACATTGAATTGTTTTGAAAATGATTCTTTCAGATTAAGCCCATATAGCTCAATAAAATTTATGTCTTCTTCTGATTCAAACGCCTGCAATACGAAATCGTTAAAAAATATTACAAAATTAGAACTGTCTTTGAGTGTGCCAACTATATTTTTAGTGTATTCAAAATCATCACCAACTGTATTTAAATATATAACTCGCAGAGGAATTTCCTTTAATGTCTTATCGTCATCAAATATTGCTCTATAAAGTTTGTCTCTAAAAGTATCGGATAAGTCAAATGCAGGGTCGCATACAGAAGTCCTCCAAAATTGCAACAAAAAAAACTTTCTTATCAAAGCAGATTCTTCAAAACTGATATTTCGTTTGTCTTCTTTTTGAAAATCTACTCCTCGTAATTTAGGAAGAATCTTGTCGCTAAACTCATTTTCAATGTTGGTAAAAAGTTTTTCGCAATCAGAACAGAAATAATAGTCAACCGAAAAAGCAATCTTTCTTGCTTCATTAATTTCCTCTTCTGTAGGCTGTCTTCCGAGAGCATTAATAATTGATTCTGGTTTTGTCTCTCTTTGAAAGCTGAATTCTACAAAAGGACTTTTGTTTGAAAGTCCAAACATAAAACCTTTTTCACGATAGTTTGTGCCATTTTCATTTAAACACTTTCTGATTATTGAGTCTGTCAGAAAATGAGTGTTTTTTTTATCGGCTTCTTTTATATTACAACATTTGCATATCATCATGGTGTCGTTTTGATTACCGCTAACTCATCTATCCCCGCCAATCCCCTCTATAGGCCCAATGGCATATACACCCGCAGCGCTGGTTGTACATACGCCACTGCTACGGACATATCAAAAGGCGCATGGCGCGTTTTACCTATCCTTTATGGCATATAAATCCCAATGTGCGACGCAGCAGCTTCCTCATTCGATCAAAGCTTGTGGGAGCTTAGCCAGTCACTTCAGGGATTCAAAGCACTTTTGTACGTATGCAAAACTAAGCCATTCCGTTCAAAATGTCAACCTGAGGGGTAAAAAAATATGATACAAATGCGGCATGTACTCAGACGCTTACCCTGGAATGGCTTACCAACACCCTCAATGTCATCGCTGATACCAAAAGTGTCTCAACTTCATACCCTGCTACCTATATATAAGGCCGAGCATGGGTAGACCTGTACTTGCTCGGGCGCTTACTGGCACACTGAATAGTTACCTTGGATTATTCTATATTTCCAAGCCAAGGTGGATTTGAACCTGCTATAGCTTTATATTCTTCTACAGAAATGTCCTTGTGACTTAATATTACTATTTCAATTCTTGAATCTGGATATCTTTCTTGTACCATCCTTGATGCTTTGTCTTTTACAATATTTGGATTATATCCTGCTCCCATTATTGTCAAAGTTTCTGACTTGTCGCCATCAATTATTACGTTTACTTCATCTATATAATGATTTTTCATATCATTTTTTATGTTTGTTAGAGTGCCTTGTGGGATTACAGCGAACTAATGTTTACCGAACTCTCCTCTCATAGTCTCACTGTCGTTAACCTTTCATCAGAAAGTTGCATAGACGAAACCAAGACTATGCTGTGCAAAACTAACAGAAGTTTGGAATAAAATCAAGGGATTTATAAAAAACTTTTGCACAGGTTGAGCGTGTGGAAGGGGCGATGCGCCGGGCCGGGCCCGACTTGGGTAAGGGGCGTATATATCTCGGGCGCTTACACAAATTCAGTCTGTCCAAAAGGTTGGGTACGCGCTGCCAAGGGCTTATCGGCCCGCGTGAGGGATAGGAGCGGTATACCCGACCCCAAGGGAGGGTATAAGAGCGGATAGCCCGACCCCCGGCCCCTTTGTAAAACGCCGCCGGCGCCAGGGCATAGCGCGAAAGGGGCCGGGGGGCACGCCCAAAATGGCATTTTACGAGCCTGCATGTATGGATGTTGCAGGTTGCAGAATGATTATTTTTTCTTTCCTGAAAAGCGATAAGAAAGTATTACGCCGAAGGAATTTCCATCGAACAGCTCATCAAACTCCGACGTGTATTTCATTAAAGTGTATGTAATGGCTATCCATTTATACCCGAATTCAAATCGGGGGCCTAATGACGATGAGAATTTGACGTCATCTACAAATCCGTCTCCATGGAATTTCGGCGTAAGGTGTGCGGTAGCTCCGACGCCAACTCTAAAATCATTCTTTATTTTCCAGAAGGGCGAAACCGTAAAGGGTAGTCTTGTAAAAGCAATATTAGCGTCATCGGCTGCTGTTGGAGACCACTTCAGCCCGAAGCTCATTCTTAATGTTAAATTTTCTACCTTTGAAAAGGTCAACTCGGATCCTGCTACCAAATGAATGCCTTGTCCCGCATGCATAGTCTGTTCGTTACCATTGGTAAATTGGACAGTAATTAACTCATCTCCACCCCATTCGGCTCCAAATTCGAGAAGAAATTTAGCGGATACTGGTTTATCAACATCCTGGGCGTTAATCCTGCCTGAACAAAGAATATACAGGATTGCCAAAGTTAAGATTCTGTGAGGTATCATGTAGTTTTTATTATTAGACTTGTTATCGGACCAGGGGGTGAAGTTTTTACCCGGCTGAGGCACGAAGACGTTTACCCGACCGAGTGCAACGAGGGCGTGGCGGTACCCGGAAGAGCGCAGCGAAGATTTTTACCCGGCCGAATGCAATGAGGACGTTTACCCGGATGAGCGCAGCGAGGACGTGGCGGAAGCCGACTAGCGCCGCGACGGCGGCCGTGGCGGCATGGCGGTACGCGCAGCGGGCGTGGCCCCTAAAAAAACCTACCGCCCCTGCCCTACCCGGTAAGCGGCCATTACCTCGAACCCCAGCCCGCGCGCGGGGCCGAAGCTGCCCATGTTGAAGGAGCCGAGTACGCCGAGGCGGATGTTGGCGCCGGCTTCGGGGCCGGGCAGGTTGTAGCCCAATTGTATGGCTACGGTTTGGGTAAATGAGTAGGTGAGGCCGGCCCAGAAGGCTTCCGGCCGCTCGATGAGGAGGTTAAATTGGCTTTCGGCTATGTTGCGGCCGGCGAAGTTGATCCAGGCGGAGGGTTCTACGATGAGTTTTTCGCCGGCGGAGCGGTAGCCTATCGTGGCATTACCGTGGAAGGCGCGCCGGAAGTTGGGGGTGGGCGTGGTTTGGCGGAACACCAGATCGGAGGGGATGAGCTGGTTGGCGGCTGCGCCGGCGTAAAAGAACGAGCGCTTGTGGGCGCCGCCCAAGCGCGAGCGGAAGAAGAAGCCGGCCCCTACGTTGGGAGAAAGTTTGGCGCGCTCGCCGGTAGGCTGGAGGGGGTCGCCGGGTTGGTTGGCTACCAAGTCGAGGGCGTCTATGAGGATGTGGCTGGCGGTGGCCATGAGGCCCAGCGACAGTTGGCCCGCCTTGGCGTTGCGGCGGCGTCCCCGACCTTTGGGGCCAATTTTATAGGCATAGGCGAGGGCCAGTGTGCTGGAGCGCACGGGCATCACCTCGTCGAAGAGGAAGGCGCCGCCGAGGCTTGCATTTTGTTTCTCGAAGGGGTACTGCCCGTAGACGCTGCCCGTGCGGGGCGCCTGCTCGAAGCCCAGCCACTCCTGCCGGTAGCCGGCGCCGGCCTCCCAGAAGTCTTCGTAGCCAGTCATGGCGGGATTCCAAATAAAGCTCATACCTGCAAAGGGGGTGCGCTGGGGCAATTGCTGGCTCCGGGCAACTAAGGGCGCCAGCCATAGCAGCGCGCTCAGCAGTGGGTAGCGATATTGCTTCATGGTTTTGACGTTTTGGGTATGCTGTATTTAATCGCGCACAATGAGCAGCGATTGTTTGATGACGCCCGACCTGAATTCGAGCACATAAAAGTAACTGCCGGCAGGCAGGGGCTCGCCCTGATAGCGACCGTCGAAGCGTTGGTAGTCGCGCTGGTAGTTGAGTTTTTGGTACACCAACTGGCCCCAGCGGCTGTATACTTTGAGGCTGTTTTCGCCAAACTTGGCTATGTCTCCAAACTCCAGCACATCGTTGAAGCCGTCGCCGTTGGGCGTAATCAGGTTGACGGGTACAATGACGCTGGCGGGGTCTTCGGCTACCAGCACCACCATCTCATCGAGGGTAACGCAACCATTGGCGTCGGTGATTTCCACCCGGAATATGGTGCTGTCTTCCGGGAAAGCCGTGGGTTCGGTAAGCGTGGGGTTATTGACGGGGTACTCGCCGGGCAGCCAGAAATAGGCCACGCCGCCCGAGGCGCGCAGTCGCACCGGATCGCCGGGGGCGATGCAGGTATCGGCGCCGGCGGAAGCGGTCACTTCAAAAACTTCTACGGGTACGTCTAAGGTGTCGGCGCCGCAGGTATTGGCCACTTCTACCCGGTATACGGTGGTTGTAGCGGGGAAGGCGCGGGGGTCGGGTATATCGGTTGCTGAAAGGGTGCTGGTTTCGCTGAGCCAGCGGTAGTTGGCGCCGCCGCTTACGCGCAGGCGCACCGTATCGCCGGGGCAGAGGCTGAGGTTGGGGGTTTCGAGCAGGGCGTTTACGAGTCCGTCGCGCACTACGACGGTGCTGTCGGAAGCGGAGCAGTTGTTGGCGTTGGTTACGGTTACGGTATAAAGGCCCTCGGCTTCAACACTGAGGGTGGGCGTGGTAGCGCCATTCGACCACAGGTAGCTGCCCTCGCCGCCGGGCGCCAGCACCGTGGCGGCGCCTTCACACCAGGCTAAGGTATCGGGCAGACTGATTTGGGGGGCTAAGGGGGCTATCACCGTGAGGGTATCGGCCCAGATGCAGCCATTGGCATCGGCTACGGCTACGCGGTAGTCGCCGGCGGCCAGATCGGCAAACAGGCTGTCGGCAGCGTTGGCGCCATTGAAGGTATAGCTGTAAGGCGGCACGCCCCCGGCGGGGGTCAGCGCAATGCTGCCCGTAGGCGTATTGCAGTCGGTATCGGCTACCTGAACGCCAACCGTCAGAGCCGCAGCGGGCCCGGTGACAACTACTTCGCCGCCGGCTATCACCTCGCCATTGTCGTCGCGCAGGGTATAGGCGTAGGTTCCCGGGGCCAGGCCGCTTAAGACGAAAGACGAAGCGGTAAAACCGGCCGGGCCTGCCCAACTGATTTGATAGTCGCTGGTATCCACAGCGAGTCTCAGCGTTATGGCGCCGTCGTTAGCGCCAAAACACCCTACGTTCAATTGATTGATGGCGAGCCCCAGCGGCCCCAGGATGCGCACCCTGCCAATGGCCTGAGCGATGCCGATGGAGTCGTATTCATTGACTACATCGGTAGCTCGAAAAACCTGGGTGGCCAGCGGTTGTGGCACAATGGGCAGCAGGGTGCTGTCGCCGGGCTGCCCTACGGCCCTAAAGGTAAAGCGCGCCAAAGTAGCGCCATCGGGGAGGTTAGCGCCCACCGCCTCGGGATCGAACCAACTGAAGCGCAGCGAGCCGGCCTGGGCCTGAAAGGCGCCTATGGCCAACTGGGGCAGCTCGGCCAGCTCGTGGGATTCGTACCGGATGACAGCCGTATCGAACTGCATGGAAAATTGCATACTGACAATGCGGCTAAAATCGGCCGTGGTCATGGGCATTTCAAATACAGTTCCCGGAGCTACGTCTATCCGGGGCATAATAATTTGAAGGTCCTGGGCGAGCAGCCCCAGAACGCCGCTCCAACAGAGCGCAAGGCTATAAATCCATTTTTGCATCTGCCCTTATTTGGGTTACACCGTTCTTCAAGCCAAGATTTACAAATCTTAGCTTGGAGAGCTATAAAGCGGAAGCCCGAACATAACATCCGGGCTTCCTAATACACACAGAGGGGGACAAAAAAGTTGCGATCTTCAGGCAAATCGCGGATTCGCGGAATTACTCCATTACGATCATCGAGCGGGTAGCCGTATAGCGGCCTGCCCGCAGGGTGTAATAGTAGACGCCGGGAGCCAGCTGGAGGTCGTTCCATTGCAACTGGTGGGTTCCGGCGGCGTAGTCGGCTGTGGTTTCGCGCAGCACGCGGCCCAGCCCATCGCGCAGAATGAAGGTAGCCGCTGCGGCTTCCGGCAGTTCAAAGCGAACGACCGTCTCCTTGCGGAAGGGGTTGGGCACATTTTGGTACAGGTGGAAGCCTGCTCCGGCGCCGGCTTCTTCGACGTCCGTAGTTGTTTCAAACGTCAGAACGGGCTGGTAGCGTATTTCGGCCGAGTTGTAAGCTTCGGCCAGCATACCCGAGCTGCTGATCTGAAGCGCCTCTGCCCAGTTGTCTACCGGCTGTATGGCCCGGAAGGTGAGGGCAAAGAGGGTGCTGCCTCCTTCGGCGCTATGACCCTGCCCGTCGAGGCTGAACCAACTCAGGCGCACCTGGCCTTCGCCTGCCTGGCCCGTGCCCGCTACTACGGTATGGAAGGGCTGCTGCTGGGCAGGCTCGAAGCTTACGAATTCAAGCACACCAGGATCGAAGTTGAGTCCAAACTGGTAGCTTACCATATCGCTGAAGTTGCTGCTGCTGAAATACAGGGTGCGGGTTTCACCTGCGGCCAAGCTGCCGCCCGCCGAGGTAAAGATCAGCTCATTGAGCGTGCGCTCTTCTACCACATCCCCGCCATGGAACAGCGTCGGATTGGCGTGGCCGAGGATATCGCCCACCTTCACGCCCACAAAGTTGACCGTGGTATCGTGCATCACCATGAGGGTATCGGTAGACGCGTAAGGGAAGACGTTGTAAGCGTCGAAGTCGGCCGGCATGGTATTCTGCCCCTCAGCGACAAACACCCACGACGGGCACTGACTGAAGTCGTCGACAGCGCCGATGATGAGCCGCTGGATCAGGAACAGGTCGAGGGTCGTAAACGCGTCGTTGCAGTTGGCGTCGCCGGCAATAACCTGGTAGGGCGAGCTGATCTGCGGGGGATCCATGCCCAGGATAAACCGCTGCCCGATGAAGAGAGCGTAGGTTGAAAGGCCATTGGCTGGCGAGTCGTCTTTGCTGGCATTGACGGTGTACATTTCACCCAGCTCAAGGTCGGGCAGCATAAAGTTGCCGTTGGCGTCGGTAGGCTGAACATCTTCCATAACCGATGCCGTGATGTGTACGTCGGCCGAAGGTATGGGCTCGCTCCAGTAAGTGGCTACGTTGCCGCTGATGCTGCCGGCATTGGCCAGCGTCACCTGGCCGGGCAGAGTGGTATGCGGCAATACCGTAGGCTGGCCGTTGACGATGCCGGCCACCTCAATGGCCAGCGGGCTGTTTACGAGTTGCAGCGGCGAGAACTGCCCCGGGCTGCCATTCACCTGCACGCGCAGGTAGAAAAGCACCTGGCCCTGGGTAAGCGCTACGCCCACGCCGGTATTGTCGTAATAGTTGAACGTGCGGTTGTTGGCGTTAAACTGCGGGTGGATGGCCCCCGGCGCTACGCCCACGATCTGGGCGATACCCCCATTGAGGGCCGACACGCTGCCGGCCAGCGAAACCAGCCTGTTTACGTTCTGGATGGTGACGGGCACATTGGCGATGGTGTTGTTACCCACTGTCAGTTCGCCTACGTCGAGCATGGCCATGTTGCCCGGCGTAGTGACCACTACGTTCGAGCAGTAGGTGTTGACGCCGCAAACGCTGGTCACCGTCAGGCATACGTTATACGAGCCGCCGGCCGCATAGGCATGCTGCGGGTTGGTTTGCGTAGAGCCGCTGCCGTCGCCAAAGTTCCATTGATAGGTACCTCCGCTCGACAGGTTGGTGAAGGTAGCCGTGAGCCCCGTAGCGGTATAATTGAACAGGGCGGTAGCCGAGCCCTGGCCCGCGCCGCCGACCACAATGGTGCGGCTGCCCGTACAACCATTGGCGTCGGTAACGTTCACCACATAGCTGCCCGCAGCCAGGTTGCCAATCATGAAGGTATTGGCTGCCGCGGCGGCGCTGCCGTTGGCCGGCCCGGCCCAACTGATGCTGAATGGCGCTACGCCGCCCGTCATCGCTAAGCCGATGGCGCCTAAGTTATTACAACCCACCGGCGCAACGGTACTGGCAAAGTAGAGCGTATTGGGGCTATGCACCACCGTAGCCGTGGCTGTCTCTATGCAGCCGTTGGCATCGGTTACCGTTATGGTATATTCCCCTGCCGGGAAATTGATGACGGTGTAGAAGTTTTGTACGGTGTTGACGCTGCCCGATACGGGGCCGGTCCAACCGATGTGATAAGGCCCGGTACCTCCCGAGATGTTGACCGTAATGCGCCCCAGCCCGCCGCACGAGCCGTTTTGCACCGTCAGGTTGAGGGCTAAGTTGTCGGGGATGTTTACTACGGTTACATTTTGCACATCCACACAGCCGTTGCCGTCTGTTACCGTCACGGTATATACTCCTGAAGGCAGGTTGGTGATGTCGTAGAAGGGCAGTTCGGTGAGGTCAACACCATTTACTAAGCCGCTCCACTGGATGGTATAAGGCGCTACGCCGTCATAGAAGTCCATCCAGATGCTGCCCAGCTCGCCGCAGGCGCCCGTAACCGGCATGTGCGCCACGCTGAAGTCGCTCTCGGCGTTTATCACGCTGGCCGTAACAATGTCTAAGCAGCCGCCTGCCGAACTGACGCTGATGGTGTAAGCGCCGCTCTCCAGGCCGTTGATGGTATAGGTGTTGCCCGCAACGTTGGCGCTGCCCGACTCAGGCCCCGTCCAGTTGACCACGAAGGGGCCATTGCCTGTGAGGTTGAGGTTGATGCTGCCCGACTGGCCGCAGCCGCCGTTTTCGGGGACGGCTGTTACTGAAAGTTCATCTTCCGTAACGGATACGGTAGCCATCACCTGGGTGGTACAACCATTGGCGCCCATCACCATCAGGGTGAAAGTACCCGAAGGCAGGTTGTTGATGGTATAGCTATTGCCCTGCACCTGAATGATGCCGCTTACCGGACCGCCCCAGGCCAACACATAAGGCGCTACGCCTCCTGCAATGTTGACGGTGATAGACCCCGGCTGGCCGCAAAGCCCGTTGGCCACGGTGAAGTTCACCTGAGGCGGCGTGCCGCCGCCCGTGAGGGTGACGGTCTCGGTTTCGGTACACCCATTGGCATCGGTCACCACAAAGGTGTAGACGCCGTTGGGCACGTTAGCTAAGTTATAATTATTGTTGCCGATGGTAGTGCTGCCGTTTACGGGTCCCGTCCAGCTAATGACATAGGGCGCCGTGCCTGCCGTCATTTGGAGGTTGATGCCCCCCAGGGCATTACAGGCGCCATTGACAGCCGTGGCCGTAAACAGGTTGACGGGGCTGGGGTATACAATCACAAACTGCATATCCATACAGCCCAGCGCATCGGTGACGATCACTTTGAAGGTATCCGGCGGGAGATCCATGATCTCAAAAGCAGCTCCGGTGATGGTCTGCGAGCCGTTTACTACCCCTTGCCACGTGATGACATAAGGCCCTGTGCCCCCAAACACATCAATCCAGATGGTGTTGTACTGGCCGCATTCATTGTAGATGAGCGAAGCTACCAGATCGGGGGGATTGCCAAGATTGACAATGGCGACGGTTTCTGTTTCTGTACAGCCATTGGCGTCGGTAAAGATCAGGGTATACGTACCACTTGGCAGGTTGGGTATGGTATAGTTGGAACCGCTAAAGGTAGCCGAGCCGCTCACGGGGCCCGTCCAACTCAGGGTGTAGGGCGCCGTACCAAACAGCACCTGCACATTGATCTGGCCCAGCTCTCCGCATATTCCATTTATCCCCGTGGCCGTAAACAAGTTCACTGGCGCCGGATATACAATCACAAACTGCATATCCATACAGCCCAGCGCGTCGGTGACGATTACCTTGAAGGTATCCGGCGGGAGATCCATGATCTCAAAACCCTGTCCCGTGACGGTCTGCGAGCCGCTCACTACGCCCTGCCAGGTGATGACATACGGTCCTGTGCCGCCAAAAATGTCTACCCAGATGGTGTTATACTGGCCGCATTCGTTATAAATGATAGAGGCCACCAGATCGAGGTTGCCCGCCTGATTGACGATGGTTACCGTTTCTGTTTCTGTACAGCCATTGGCGTCGGTAAAGATCAGGGTGTAGGTACCGCTGGGCAGGTTGGGGATGGTGTAGTTGCCGCTACTAAAGGTAGCCGAGCCGCTCACGGGGCCCGTCCAGCTCAGGGTATAAGGCGCCGTGCCAAACAACACCTGTACATTGATGCTCCCCGTACCACCGCACACCCCGCTTATGGGCGTAGCCGTGATGAGGTTAACGGGGCTGGGATATACAATAACAAACTGCATATCCATGCAGCCAAAGGCATCGGTGACGATTACCTTGAAGGTATCCGGCGGGAGATCCATGATCTCAAAACCCTGTCCTGTGACGGTTTGGGAGCCGCTCACTACGCCCTGCCAGGTGATGACATAGGGCCCCGTACCGCCAAAGATATCCACCCAGATGGTGTTGTACTGGCCGCACTCATTGTAAATAATGGAGGCTTCCAGGTTGAGGGTATTGGGCTGATTAAAGATGGTGACGGTTTCTACCTCTGTACAGCCGTTGGCATCGGTAAATAACAAGGTGTAGGTACCGCTGGGCAGGTTGGGCAAGGTGTACGTATTGCCGCTAAAGGTAGCCGAACCGCTCACGGGGCCCGTCCAGCTCAGGGTGTAAGGCGCCGTACCAAACAGCACCTGCACATTGATCTGGCCCAATGCTCCGCAGACGCCATTGATGCCCGTAGCCGTAATGAGGTTCACCGGACTCGGATACACAATCACAAAGTCCATGTCCATACAGCCGAGCGCGTCGGTTACGATCACCTTGAAGGTATCTGGCGGAAGATCTATGATCTCGAAGCCTTGGCCCGTGACGGTCTGCGAGCCGCTAACCACGCCCTGCCAGGTAATGACATACGGTCCTGTGCCGCCAAAAATGTCTACCCAGATGGTATTGTACTGGCCGCATTCGTTGTAAATCAGTGAAGCAACCAGTTCCAGATCGCTCTCGGGGCAGCTTACCGTCACCGTGCGCGTAGCCGTACAACCGGCCGTATTGGTCATGGTGATGGTATAAGTACCGCAAGGCAGGTTCTGTATACTAAAGTTGCTGTTGCCCGTGGTAGTGCCTCCGCTCACCGGCCCCGTCCAGGTAATGGTGTACATGGGCGTGCCGTTGGTGACCTGTATTTGGATGGAGCCATTGGCTACACAGTTGCCCGGCGTGGGCGTAGCTGTAAAGTTGAGCACGCCCGACTGCTGTACGATGGCCGTATTGGACACCACGCAACCGCTACCATCGGTAACTGTTACGAGGTAAGTGCCCGCCGTAAGGTTTTGTATCTGGTAAGTATTGCTTTGCTGAGTGACGCTGCCGGACGAAGGCCCGCTCCAGTTGATGACATAAGGCCCGCTACCGCCGCTGATGTTGACATTGATGCGCCCCAACTGGCCGCAAACGCCGTTTTGGGCTACTAAGCCCAATTGCAGGTTGCCATTGGAACCCGTAACCGTTGTGGTGGCAGTAGCCGTACATCCCTGGCTGCTGGTTACGTTGATGGTGTAAGTACCCGCCGGCAGGTTGGGGATGTTGACAGGGTTGTTATTGGTGGTGATGCTGCCCGGAGAAGGCCCCGTCCAGCTCACTACATAAGGCCCTGTGCCGCCGGTGATGAACAGGCCGATAGAACCATTGCTGCCACAAACCGCCGGGCTGGGCACAGCGGAAAGCGTCAGGCCGCCGGTTTGTAGCAGCGTCGTTATCTTCGAAGCCATACACCAGTTGCCATCGCTCACATTGACGGTATACTGGCCCGGAGGCAGGTTTTGTATTTGGTAGGTGCTGGACTGCTGCGTGACGCTGCCCGAAACCGGCCCGGTCCAGGAGATTACATAAGGCGAAGCTCCGTTCGAGATGCTCACATTGATGCGCCCCAGTTGGCCGCAAACTGCGTGCAGCGGCGTAAGCCCAATGATTACGTTGCCATCGGGGTCAGCGGTTACCGTCACTACGGCGGTATCGCTACATCCCTGATTGTCGGTAACGGTTACGGTATAGAGCCCGGGAGGCAGGTTGCCGATGTTGAAGGGGTTGTTGCTGGTGGTCATAGACCCCGAAGCAGGCCCCGTCCAGGTTACGTTATAAGGGCCTGCGCCGCCCGTTACGTTTACGCTGATACGGCCGGGGGTTTCGCATACGCCGGGTATGGCTACGGCTGAAATATCTAAGCCGCCGCAGTTGATGTATTCACTTTGGGTATTGGCGCAGCCTGTAGCGTCGGTGATGGTGATGTAGTAGTGGCCGCAGGGTAGGTTGCCGATGTCAAAGCCCGTTTGAAGCGTTGTAGTGCTGCCCGATGAGGCCCCACTCCAGGTGATGGTATAGGGCGGCGTGCCATTGTAAATATCAATCCACAAGGCGCCCGAGCCGCTACAACTGCCGCCGCCAATGGAAACGACGTTAGCCGACAGCGAGCCGCTGCTGTTGGATATGGTTGCCACCCGGAACGTGGAGCAGCCTCCGCCATTCATCACCGTCACAGTATAGGTACCGCTGGGCAGGTTGGGTATGGTATAGGTAGAAGCCGATGTGGTAGTACTACCCGCTACCGGCCCGGTCCAACTGATGGTATAAGGAGCGCCGGCGCCGCCGATATTCACCAGCAGGGAGCCATTCTGGCCACAAATGCCGTTATTGGGCGTAACATTGAGGTTGATCTGTGCCGTAGGAATGATAACCGTCACTTCCCGCACACACCACATGTCGTCTTCGATGAAGATGGTATATATCCCGCCAGGCAGGTTATTCACGGTAAATGAGCTGGCGCTGGTGGTAAAACTGTTCGATACCGGCCCGTTGATGAATACCGTATAGGGCGGCGAGCCATTGAGACCGGTCACATTGATGGTACCCAATTGGCCACAGCCCGGCACAGAAGCATTGGCTGTAAAGTTGAAACTACCGCCGGTATGCTGAACGGTTACAGTTTGGGTCACCGAGCAGCCGCCGGCCGAGTAAACCACCACCGTATAGGTACCTGCCGGGATGTTGTTGAAGTTAAAGAAGTTGTTGGTCGTCGTCTGGGTGGCATTTACATTCTGCCCGTAAATATCTATTATAAACAGCCCCGATCCATTGGTGATGGTACCCTGCACGCTGCCCATATCCATACAAACAGCAGGTTGGGGGGTGAGGGTCACATTGAAACCGGCGCTGTTTGGCACCGTTACCGTGGTGTGGATATAACAACCAAAACAATCGGTGATGGCAATGGAGTATACCCCTGCCGGCAGATTGTTGATGTTGAAGGTAGTTTGCGAGGTGGTAAAGCTGCCGCTTACCGGCCCGCTATACTGCACGATGTAAGAAGGATGCCCCCCTGCGGTTACCAGGGTTATGCTGCCGCCCTGAGAGCCGCAGCCGCTGCCCGTAGGCGTAGCGCTCACCAATTGGAAGGCGCAGGTATTGGAGCAGTTGACCGTCAGGTTGTAGTTGCTCACGGCCCCGTTATAGCCGTCGACCACTACATAATAAGTGCCCGGCTGAAGGAAGGCCGTAATGCTCTCATTGGCATTGCCGCTGTTCTGGCTATATTCCATACAATCGCCCCGGTAGCAGGAGCGCAGCAGGAAGAGCTCTAAATTGGCCGACATGCCGCTGAGCGTAATCGTTACCGGGCCTGCCGTAGTAGTGGTAAAGGTATGCACCCGCTCGGGGCCGTTGTTTTCTACATTATACACGTTGCCGTCGCAGCCGTACAGTGATACGTCGTCGTTGCCGCCGGCATTGGTACCCTGATAGGTCTGGCCGCACACCAGGGGTACGGCATTGCCGCAGTACAGATAACCGCAGCTCACCTCCAGCCGGAAACTGCCCTGCTGGTTAGCGTCCTTGCTGTCCACTACAATGTAGTATACCCCAATGGGCGCATTGGCCAATAGGATGCCCTCGTTATTCGACTGGCTGTTGTTGGTGGTACTCGACCGCAGGCAGGTCACCTGGCTACAGTTGTTGGACAGCAGGAAGAGGTCGAGGTCAACGCCGGGGGTGATGATCTCCAAGCCAATTTGAAGGTCGCCCACCGTAGTTTTATGCAGCACATACACCCGGTCGGCGCCCCAGTAAGTATTGGCGCTGCACCCCGGGTATTGCATGATCTGGTTGCCCGCGCCTACCGTCGTTTCGTTGGCTAAAAAATCGCCGCAGGCAATCGACACGGCCTCGCCGCACCAGCTCGATGTAGCGCCGCAGGCGCCATTGGTGTAGGAGGTCACGCCGGCCGCTTCGGCTTGGCAGGCATTGGAGTAAGTTTGCCCGTTGCAGCCGCATACCGGTTGGTAGAGGGTAGTACATACTGCGTCGGGGTCCATCTGCTGCGGATCGATGCAGGCGCTCTCGCAGGTACCTGAGGTGTAAAAAGTAATACCGCTGGCTTCCGCCAAACAGGCATTGGCATAGGTAACGCCGTTGCAGCCGCATACCGGCTGGTTATTGGTGGGGCAGTTGACGGTGATTACCCCGTTTGTATAGTTGACTAAAGTGCCCGAGTTGGCCACTACATACTGCGGGTCATAACAACTGCTGGTGGGGCAGGGGCCAGGAAAATAAGTAGTAACCCCGCTGGCTTCAGCCTTGCAGGCGTTGGCATAGGTTTCGCCATTGCAGCCGCATACGGGCTCATACACCGGCGGGCAGGTTGCCGCAGGATTCACTAAGTTGTAGTCGATACAATCGCCATAACACACGCCCTGGGTGTACGACGATACGCCCGCCGCCTGCGCAAAGCAACTATTGAGATAGGTAATGCCATTGCTGCCACAAACGGGGTCTACAATCAGCGGGCAAGGCCCTGCGGTCGTCACTGTGCCGCCGCCCGTAAGGGCTACTGTCCGCGACTTAACCGATACCGCCTGCACATCCATGTTGTAGTTGATGACCATAGCCGACTGTATGCGCAACTCCAATTCAGTTGGCAGTGTCAGCGCGCTCAGCGCGCCCAGCTTCAGCGTAAGCTCGCCCAGCAGCCCATTGCCCGAGGCGTTCGTTTGGGTGGTGCGCACGATCGTAATTTCCGCCCTACCCGCTATGCTGTCGTTGTGAATAAAGGTGTATACATTGTTGTGCAGAGGATCTATCCAGCTATCCTGGGCCAGATCGAAGGCGATGCCTTCCCGCAGGACGGTATGCGGCGTATATCGCAGCACAAACGTAAGACCATATACACTGGGCATCGCATTTTCGGGCGTACCCAGCGAGAGCGACAGGATGACATTAGAGCCCGCCGCAGCCGTCGGCGCCTGGGCATCTATGGCCAGTAGTGGCGCCATATCGGTTGTATCTATCCGATAGGGGTCGGCGGTCACGACGCCATGCGTGCGCCGGAAGTTGACCCTGATGCCATCCGCAGCATCCTGCTGCTGAACGATGCCATTGCCGTCCACATCCGCATAGGCATAGTTGTGGAGGCCCGGAAAATTGAGCGCCCAAGGCGCGCCCATCGCCTGCCCGGTCCAGTTGTAAGAAGCATTTGGCCGCTGTGGCCCTTGCTTTCCATAAGCGACGCCCCAGTACAACCAGTCTACGCCATTGACAATGCCATTATTGCTGATGTCGCCCGGCCAGACCGACTGAGCGCTTGCAGTGTTTGCCCCTAAAAAGAGTAGTAATGAACCAACCAGGGCAATGCGGGTAATAATTTGACTCATAGTCATCCAATAGTTCATGGTTACGACTGCTTACAGGCCCTAAAGTAACGAGCCTACAGCGATCAAAAGCTATCTTTAAGGTTATGTCTGAGCATGTTTATCAATAAAACATGGGATCAGAACGGCGCAAGCGGGTTAAGCAAAAAGTCCTAACCAATAAAAATCCGGGCAGCACGGTCAGGTCTGCACAGTACTGGACGCTTAAAGTAGTTCTGGTCTAAACGCAGGATAGCGCCCCACTCATCAGATCATACAAGGGGAGCACAAAGGCAAGCTGGTTTCAAAGGATATTCTGAACATTGGCAGGCCGGGCAAAGCAGCATGGAGAAACACATGAATCCATGCCCAAAATCCGCCAATGCAATCTACACCGTGCGTCGTCAGGTTTTGGACATTGACCCGAAGTTTACCCGGGCTTGCATACCCGGAACCTGGCAGCGCATGCTATATAGATCGCAAAGTTAGCAAATAAATTTTAGCCTTCATTCCCTCATTCGGGTAATTTTGACCAATCCCGTCAAAAAAATACTTTTCCGGCGCTAAACCCACCGGTCACCCAAAGAAATCCGCCGATACCCCCAACATTTCACCCCCCTTGGTTGTCATCTAAGATTTTTTTAGGATTTTCGCCCCGCCGACGGGCGCCTTTCGGCCCCGCATCCTTTTTTATTGGCCCAGTTTCATCGCTCTATGCCCATCAAAGTGCTGGTCGTTAGCTCTTACGACGACAACTACAACGCCGTCCGCCCCGAAGGCGAGCTTTTCATCGGCCTTCAAGGCGCCGGCCTTGAGGTGCATGTCATCACCCAGGGCCATACGCCCTTTGCCCGGCGTTTTCGCGAGGCCGGCATCCGGGTCATCGACTTTCACCCCCGGCGCAAGTTCGACCCTCAGGCCATCCGCCTCATTCGGCAGGAGCTCATTGAGCACGGCCATCATATCCTCCACCTCTTCAACAACAAGGCCATCACCAATGGCATCCTCGCCGCCTGGGGGCTGCCCGTCAAGGTAGTCACCTACCGCGGCTATACCGGCAACATCCACTGGTGGGATCCCTCCGCCTACCTCGCTCACCTCAACCCCCGCGTCGACGCCGTCACCTGTGTGTCTGAGGCTGTGCGCGAGGTATTCCTCGGCCAGCCTTTCTTCCCGGCCCGCAAGGCCGTCACCGTTAGCAAAGGCCACAACCCCGACTGGTACGCCGACATCTCCGCCGCCGACCTCAGTAGTTTCAACCTACCCCCCGGCGCCATCGTGCTCGGGTCAGTAGCCAATGCCCGCCGCATGAAGGGCATGCCCTACCTCGCCGAGGCCCTCCGCTATGTCTCCCCCGAACTCCCCATCTACCTACTGCTCATCGGTCGAGGCCTCGACACCCCCGAGCTCCGCGCCCAGCTCAGCCAAACGCCCTTCGCCGACCGGGTTCGCTTCACAGGCTTCCGCACCGACGTGCTCAACCTCATCAAAGCCCTCGACATCAGCATCCTGCCCTCCGTCAAGGGCGAGGGCCTCTCCAAAGTACTGCTGGAGTCGCTCTTCCTCGGCCGCCCTACCATCATGACCGACATCGGCGGCAACCGCGGCTTAGCCGTCGACGGCCAAACCGGCCTCGTCGTACCCGCCCGCGACCCGCGCCGCCTCGCCGCCGCCATTGAGCAATTGGCCGGCAACCCGCAGCTACGCCTGCAAATGGGCCCCGCCGGCGCCCGATACGTCGCCGAACACTTCAGCCTCAGCCGCAGCGTCGCCGAAATGAAACAGGTCTATGAGCGCCTCGCCTCGGGACTTCCGCCTGCCTAAGTCGATAACATTTTTTTTATTTGGGGGGCTGTCGGGCCGGCCTTTAGCATCCACTATAGCCCCCAAGCCGCCTGCTCCGGCCGGCCCGCCACCGCGTCGTCCGCTCTTATGGGGGTCGCCCACTCCGTATTCAGCTAAACCCCGATTCCCCCATACCGCTTCCACCGCTGCCCCGGCAAACGCCTGGCAGAGAAGATAGCAGTTGCCTCTAAACGGCGGATGGCGCAGCGTAAGGCAATCTCATGTATGCCTAATACTGGCGAGAACTGTAAACACGAGCAACAAATTTTTTCAAAAAAACCAAAATTTGTTTGCAAAATAAAAACACAACACCTATATTTGCATCAATACAAAAGCGTGCTCACTACATTATCTGTATAATACCATCCTCACCAACCGCTTTTGTGGTCTTTTTTTGGGTAGGCTCTGCAAGGAGTCTGGTGTCGACATTGCAGGTCGTTCCTTCCGGCGTTTCGGGAGCGGCATGCGCCATAGCCGGTAGCAACTCCCCTGTCGGGTCTTATACTCAACAGGCCGAAGGTTTGCGCAACCCCCAAGCGCAAGTCAATGGGCGGAGCTTAGTCTTCGCGGTAGGGCTGCCGGATGGGGGGAGGTCGGCGAGACGGTCGGGTGGGTGTTATCCCACCCTGTAACTCCTCATAGAGGATAAGCCCCAAGCTATGCCATGCCATAGCGCCCCTCTCCTATTTTCTGCCTTTGGTTCTGTAAAATCCTGGCAGGCTGAGCTAAAAGTTGACTGATCCGAGGAAGGAGAGGAGGATGCAAGGGGCTTTATAGTTCTCCAAGCCAAGATGCACAAATCTTGGCTTGGAGAACTATAATCAAATGTAACCTGCCCTTAATTTTATGCCATTCGCCAGGGAATGCTGCCAGGTGGAGCACTCCGCCCGGCCCACCGGGTGAAGTTTTTACCCGGCTGAGGCACGAAGATTTTTACCCGACCGAGCAGAGCGAGGGCGTGGTTCACCCGGCCGAATGCAATGAGGATGTTTACCCGACCGAGTGCAACGAGGGCGTTTACCCGGAAGAGCGCAGCGACGGCGGACGTTTACCCGGCCGAGTATAGCGAGGACGTGGTGGTGGTGGTGGGGAACACGGGGCGCCGCCTGCGCTGCAGCAGGATGCCCGATGAAGCAGGCGGCTATGGCAGCGCGGGCGGCAGGGGCCCAAAAAAATCACTCAGCTTGCACAAGGGTTGGTCTTTGAGTTGGGGGACTCATCCCTCACAACCGGCTATCACCCCTTTGGGTCTTGGCGGGAAGGGCGACGGAACCGGCTATTGCCCAAAGTGCAGCCAGCCCTGCGCTTTGAGATCGTGGATGTTGCCGCCTTTGGTATGCAGTTTGACTCCGTCGGCGGGGTCGGTCATTTCGCCCATGATGTAGATGTCGGGGAGGTACTTGATCTTATCCACATCGCTGGGGTCAATGGTAAAGATGAGCTCGTAGTCTTCGCCGCCGCTAAGGGCGCAGGTGATGGGGTCGAGCTGAAATTTGAGGGCCATGAGCTGCGCTTCGGGGTGGATGGGCACACCGCTTTCTTCGATGAATGCGCCTAAGCCGGAGGCTTTGCAAAGGTGAAAGACCTCGCTGGCTACGCCATCGGAGACATCGATCATGGCGGTGGGCACGAGCTGGTTTTTGGCGAAAGCCTCGATGATGTCGCGCCGGGCCTCGGGTTTGAGCTGACGGCCTACGAGGTAGCTCTGCTCTTCGAGGTCGGGCTGAATGCCGGGGTCGGAGAGGAAAAGCTGCTTTTCGCGCTCCAGTATCTGAAGGCCCAGATAGGCGGCGCCTACATCGCCGGTGATGCAGAGCAGATCGCCTTTGCGGGCGCCCGAGCGGCGTGTGGCTTTGTCGGGCGCCACCTGGCCGATGGCCGTAACGCTGATGATGAAGCCACGGTTGGACGAAGTGGTATCGCCGCCCACCAGATCGACGCCGTATTGGCGGCAGGCGAGGTAGACGCCTTCGTAGAACTCCTCCAGCGCCTCCACGGAAAAGCGATTGGAGAGGGCCAGCGACAGGGTAATCTGGCGCGGGTGGGCATTCATGGCGTAGATGTCGGAGAGGTTGACGACCACGGACTTGTAACCCAGATGCTTGAGGGGCGTGTACATGAGGTCGAAGTGGATGCCCTCTACGAGCATATCGGTAGAGACGACGGTGAGCAGGCCGCCGTTGTCGATGAGGGCGGCATCGTCGCCTATACCCAGTACGGAAGAGGGCTGGACGAGTGTGGCTTTGCCGGCCGTAAGGCGATCAATAAGGCCAAACTCGCCCAGCGTGTTGATTTCTGTGCGCGAAGGTTGGGGTTGTTGTTCTTCGGTCATATCTGTCAGGAGGCCGGTTTATTGGCCTTCAATGTTGCGAATGAGTACCTGTACGATGCGGATGCCCATGCCGTCGTTGGCGCGCTGGGCGATTTCCATGGCGCGGTTGGCGGCTTTGAGAGCGTCTTCTTTTTTGCCCTGTTGGTTGAGGATGCTGGCATAGCTGTAAAAGTAGCGGTAACCTTCGCCTTTTTCGGTGGCCTGGCGCGCAAACTCGGCCGCCATTTCGGTGCTGCGGGCATCGCCGCCAAAGCGCATCATGGTGCGTTCGGCCAGCTTCAGCAGTCCGTCGGGGCTATTGGCTACTACGCTGCGGGCGTAGCTGCGGGCCGCCTTGCCGAAGCCGCGGGCGTCGTTGTATTCGGCGCAGTAGTCCATTTCGGTTTCCAGCTCAAATACTTCGGCCTTCTCGGGGTAGTGGTTTTTCATAATGCCCCAGGTTTGAGCTAAAAGGTCGTGGTTCTGGAAGGATTTGGCTTTGGCAGCCGTAGCGCGGCAGGCTGTCCAGACCTGGGTTTTGAAGGCGTCGGCGCCTTCCTGCTTCACCACGGCGTTTTTGTGTTCCACGAGCAGCTCGAAGAGGCGGCTGTCGGCTTCGGTAGCCGTCAGCAGCAGGTACCGGAGGTTGTCGGGCGTGTTCAGGTCGGTTTGGGCGCGCACGTAGTCATTGGCTACTTTGAGGTGGGGTTGGCCGGCGCGGATGAGGGCACGGGTATACTTGTAGACGAGCTCGGGCGAGCGGTCGCCGCTTTCGTAGGCCTGGATGTAGGCGTCGGCGGGGTCGGCCTTGGCTAAGGCCTGTTTGCCATTCTGGATGAGCTGATCGGGTTGCATGGCGCCCCGCACCGTATGTACCGCTTCGTTGCGGCCATTGATGAACAGGAGCGTGGGATAAGCCGATACGCGGTGCTTGCTGCGGAAAGTTTCACTTTCGACTTTTTCCATATCGAGTTTTACGCAGATGAAGTTGGTGTTGAAGAACTCGCCCACCTGCGGATCGGGGAATACCTCGGCGGCCATGCGTTTGCAGGGGCCGCACCAGGTAGTGTAGGCGTCTACAAAAATGAGTTTGTCCTGACGGGCGGCTTCGGCTAAGGCTTCTTCCCAGGTGCCGTGGAAAAATTCCATGCCGGCGCTGCGCCCCTGCGCGAGGCTGATGATCATGAATAATACGATCAGTACGTTACGCATGACTAAGGTCTTTTGCTGTGGTTAAATAAACAAACAAAATGAAGGCGGGGCTTTCCCCCTATTCAGTGGCGGCGGGTCGGTCTTTAAATTCCCGGATGAGGTCTTCTTCCGACTTGCCCGACTCGATATAGCTCAGCAACAGCTTAGCGTCTTTGCTAAGCGGGTGTTGGGGGTACCGCTTGAGGAAATCGCTGTAGTAGGCCTTGGCAGCGGCTTTGTCTTTGCGATCGTTTTCGGCGGTAAGCCCTTGGAGGAACAGCGCTTCCGGGGCGCGTTCGTATTCGGGGTAGTCTTTGTTCACCTGCCCCCAGAGGGTTATGGCCAGCGGAAAATCACCTATTCCGCGAGCCACATCGGCGGCGCGAAACAGGTAGACGGGCGCCAGCGAATCTTTAGGCAAAGAACGCGCATATTGCCGGTATTGTTCGACGATGAGGCTGCCGCGGTCGTAATCGACGAGCTTACCTTTGGCGTTCCTTAGTTCGTTTTCCAAGGCCGAGATGCTCACCCGGAGATCCTGAGCTTGCTGTTGCTGAGCATCGTCTTGTTTGGGGGCGCAGGCCGCCAGCACCAAACATACCAGGGCGCCTGCTGTCAGTTGTTTAAACATAAACGCGAAAATATTTGCTGTAAAGGTACACATCCTAACGTTTTAGTGGAGGCGTTGCGCACAACGTCTCCACTAAATGTTGCCCGGCTACCCGCGCTGCGGGCCCCGGCTATGTGGTTCAACTGCCCTCCGAGGTTATGGCCTATCGATATTTTTTTGCCAGATAGAAAGCCCTGGGCATACATTATACATGGGGTCGATGTAGATGTAGGTATTCTGGATGCGCTCGGCTACCCAGCGCATTAGGTGTTCGTTTTGCTTCGACTGGATGGCGGCATCCCTGATTTTGGCGTAATCTTGTTTGAGATTGGCACGGTGAGGAGCGCTTCTCGACTGTAGCTGCACGATGCGGAAGTACGTTTCGCCTGTGGGGTCTTTAAACTCAAAAGGCGCAGAAATAGAGCCCATCCGCTTCATGGTATCAAGGGCGAAGTAAACATCGGGTTCCAGATCGCCGATTTCAAAGAAGGTATTGCCGCTGACGGGGTTCATCATACGTCCGTCGTTGGTGTAGCTCTGTACTTCTTTGTAGCCAAAGCGCTTGACGGCTATGGAGAAACTCATGGAGTCGGCGAGTACGAGGGCGCGCACGGAGTCGAGCTGTCGGCGTGTAAGCTCAAGGTCGTCGTTGGTGATGTTGGGGCGCACTAAAATATGGCGCACATGGATGGAGTTGCCGCGTCGTTCGATGAGTTGGATGAGGTGAAACCCAAACTCCGTCTCCACCACGGAGCTGATCTCGCCGGGCTCAAGGTTGTAAGCAGCCGCTTCAAAATCGGGCACAAACTTGCCGCGTTTGGCCCAGCCGAGGTCGCCGCCAATGCGGGCCGAACCATCGTCGCTAAAGCGTTGGGCTAAGGCCTCAAAAGTAGCCTGACCGCCGACAACCTGAGCGCGCAGCCCTTCGAGTTTATCGATGGCACGCTGACGCTCGGCGGCGTTCACCTGAGGTTTGCCCACAATTTCGCCCACTTCCACTTCGGAGTTGAAGTAAGGAAGACTGTCTCTCGGTATTTGATCGAAAAATACTTTGACCTCAGAGGGCGTCACGGTTACGCTTTTGAGTACCTCGCCGCGCATACGGTCGGCGAGGAGTTGGTTGCGCAGGTCCTCGCGAAACTGCTCTTTGACCTGAGTAATGGTTTGGCCATAGTAGTCTTCAAACTGAGCTACATCGCCATTCATATAAGAAAGAATGCGGTCGATACGGGCATTGAGCTGATCCTCCACTTCCTGATCGCTCACCTCAATGCTATCGAGTTTGGCCTGGTTGATGAGCAGTTTGGCCGTGAGCAGCCCGTCGAGCATATCGCAACGGGCATCGGTCGGCGTATTCGGGCGCTGGGCCTTCATAAGCGCGTATTGCTCCTCCACTTCTGAGAGGAGAATGACTTCGCCGCCCACCATAGCCACTACTTTATCGATAACGGCTTTTTGAGCAAAGGAGGCTGTTGCCAACCCTAGCCAGGCCAGCGTCCATATTAGTTTAGTTCTCATCAGTCAATTAATATTTCAATGTTATTGCGGCGCAGTTCCTGGTCGTACATATCCCGTTTGACGTCTTCCAGCAATTGCTGCTTCCTCATGTGCAGAATAACTTTACGCGCCTGTTCCTGAATATAGCTCAAGGGAGCTATGTCTTGGCGATTTTTGCGCTCAAAGAGACGAAAGTAATACTGGTACTCGCCGTCCTGGAGCGTAAACTCCTGCTTGGAGGATATGTTTTCACTGGTCATAGTGCCCTTGGGCAGCAACCTCGACACTTCGGCTATACTATACCAGAGCGACTCGTCGAGGAGGGCCACCTCGGCATGTTTTTCGGCATATTCTTTCAACTGGCGGGCGTCGGCTTCGCGGTCGCTGTCCCACAGCCTGCGCAGTCGGTTTTCAGCAGCCACCGGAAGTTGTATTTTGAGCAACCGGCATCGGATGATGGGCGTTTCCAGTTGGTATTGTTCCTGGTGCTGGTCATAAAAAGCCGTCAGTTCCTGCTTTGTGACGGTAGAATCGAGCAGTTGTTCTACCAACACCTGCTCATAGTGGGAGCGAATGAGCGAAGCCCGGTAGTCGCGTACCAGCTTATCGATGTTAAAATCGGCAGGCAGGTTTTTTTCTGCTTCGTGGAGGAGTACGGCCTCGCGCACCCAGCGGTCGGTAAAAGCGCGGATGACGAGCTGGCTGTCTTCAGGAGTTGCAAACTGAGGAAACATGCCCTCCAACTCCGACAGATACAGCGATTTATTGTGTACGCGGGCCAGGAGCCGGTCGGCGCTCTGGCTTTCCGGCTGCCCGGAGCAGGCGGCTGCCCCAATGGCAACCGCCAGCACCCACGCGTATGTCGATAGATATAGCCGCATTAGCGAACGAGGCTGTCGAATATTTTTTGATTAATCTGTACCTTAAACTTCCGGCGCAGGCCGTCTACCCAGTCGCGCTCCAGTTGATCCTGATAGTCGGCAACGACGTATCCTCTGGCTTCGTTGAGGGTTTTCGGGCCCGGCGGAACGATTTCCTCTATTTTGTAGAAGACCACGCTACGGCTGCGGGTATTGTCTTCGGCCAGCGACATGCCGCCCACCTTCCACAGCATTTTAGCAGTAATGGGGTTGCGGCCTTTTTCGTAAAGGCCTTCTTCGCTGGTGACCACTACGGCTTCGGCGGTGTTAAACTTAGCCTTCACCTCTTCGGCCGTATGGGTGCGGGCAAACTCCTGTATGCCTGCTACCTGGTCTTTATACGACATACCCACCCGGTAGGTGGTAATGCGGCCGCGTTCGAGCCAACTGTACTTGCCGGTAGCCGTGGCGAAGAAGCGCTCTAAACCTAAGCTGTCTTGCGAAGCGCGGTCCCATACCTCCAGCTTAGTGGCCTCAAACAGCAGTATCCCCTCCTCATACTCGCGCATAAGCGCTTTAAACTCCGGGTATTTCACCTCCAACTGGGCTTCTTCGTACTTCAGCAGTTGGTCGTTGATAAACTGCTGGTAGAGATTGCGGGCGGCGTCCTGAGCCGTGCCCTGCCGGGCCAGGCTCGCACGCTGCCGAGTCTGGTCGCCTAAGTAGTTGGTAAAATCGCCCAGCGTCACCTTGTAGTCTTTACCTAAGGTGAAGAGGGTTTCCTTTGAGGGCTGCTGGGGCGCCTTCCAGCGGAAGGTCACAAAGCTGTCGGGAAGGCTGGTAATATAGCCATCGAGCAACTGAGCGTTCTCCCGGAAGTTGCTTTCGCGCCGGATACGGGTAAGCATACCTGCTTTGGCTTCCTCAAAGCGGGGATCCTTTCGGATGATGCCATCTAAACGAGCTTTCTCAACCGAAAAGGGTTGTATGGGCTTTAAACTTATCCGCTTGATGATGTGCCAACCTGCAGTAGTTTCTACCGGGCGGCTATACTGGCCATCGGCGGCAATGCCGAAGGCAGCATCTTCAAAGGCTGCCTCATAGCGGTTTACGCCAAAAAAGCCGATGTAGCCTCCATTGGATGCCGATCGGGTATCTTCGCTCACGCTGCGGGCCAGCTCGTCGAAAGGTTTGCCCGATTGCAGGGCGGCGTAGATGCTGTCGATGAGCATACGAGCCGATTCGCCGGGGTGGTTGTCTTTGCGAACGAGAATATGAGCCGCCTCCACTTCGCCCCGTGCAGGGCGGCGGTCGGCAACCAGCAGCAGGTGGTAGCCCACCGAGGTGCGTATGGGGCCTACGGCCTTGTTGAGGGGAGCGCTGTAAGCGGCGTATTCGAGGCGGTGCAGGCCCGATGGGAATGGCGCCGTGAGGTAGCCTACCCTGCCGCCCCGCTCCTTGGTGTAGCGGTCGTCGCTATGCTCGGCGGCCATATCGGCAAAGCCGGCGCCCTGCTGTATGCGCTTGAGCACGGCATCGGCGCGCTGGTAGGCAGCCAAGGTGTCGGCCGGCAGCGGATCCTGGTTGAGGGCAAAGAGGATGTGGCTAAACGCTACGTCCTGCTGAAGGTGGGCATAGCCTTCCTCCAGCAGCCGATCCACAATAGCGCGGTCAATGAGATAGCTGTCCGACAACTGGCGGCGGTAGCCTGCCAGCTCTTCCTGAAGGCTGGGCACTGTGTCGAGGCGCATCTCGCGGGCGCGTTGCACTTTGAGCTTAAAGCGCACATAGAGGTCGAGGTATTCTTCCAGCGAGGCGCGTGAGAAGTTGGCCTTGTCGCCGTTGGTTTTTGAATAAATGTACGTGAACTCACCCACCGTTACGGGCACGCCCTCGACGGTAAACAGCACCCGATCGTCCTGGGCATTTTGTGCAAATAAGCCTGGGATAGTTGCCACGAAAGTAAGCAACAGGATTACTAGTCTGGTTGTCATTGTTTATCCGGTTGATTTTGTGTTAAGTAACAGCCGAGTTGACACGCAAAGGCTGCGGAACAAAAACGGCGCAAAGTTAGGAAAATTTTGCAGCTTTAGTTGAGCCCGGCTATATTAAACACCCGGCGTCTTCTACAAAACTGTTATACTTTCGTTAAGACTGGGCCTGAACCCCCGTTTCGGTCAAATAACCTTTAGCTTTACGATGTTAAGTAAGCTGTACTGAATAGCGTCGCATGCAAAGCAGGCAAAAAATTGGATGGATAAGCGCGGCGGCAGTTGTAGTAGCCAATATGATCGGTACCGGCGTATTCACTACGCTGGGCCTGCAACTTGAGCACCTCTCCAACGGATGGACGATCATGCTTTTGTGGGCCATAGGCGGCCTGGCAGCCTGGTTTGGCGCGCTCACGTATGCCGAAATAGGCTCGCGGCTGCCTTCATCCGGAGGAGAATACCACTTTTTGTCGCGCATTTACCACCCGCTCTTAGGTTATCTTTCAGGCTGGGTAAGCCTCACCGTTGGCTTTGCCGCTTCCATCGCCCTGGCGGCTATGGCCATCGGCAATTACCTCTCTTCTTTTATGGGATGGTCGGGCAAGGGCGTGGCCATAGCTTCCATATTGCTCATTTCGGCCGTACACTCCGTGAGCATCCGCCAGAGCAGCGTTTTTCAGAATGGACTTACCCTCCTCAAGCTATGCCTTATCATGGCAATGATTGCTGCCGGTTTTTTGCTGCCGGCAGGCGCGCACGAGCACAATTGGTCGGATAGCTGGACCAACGAAATTTTCCATCCCGCCTTTGCCATCTCCCTGGTGTACGTGGGCTATGCCTTCTCGGGTTGGAATGCCGCCGTGTACATCACCGGAGAAATTGACGACCCCCGCCGCAACCTGCCCAAGGCCCTGCTCTCGGGCGCCCTGCTGGTGTGCCTGCTGTTTTTACTGGTGCAGTGGATGTTTTTACGGCAGGCGCCGCTGGAGCTCATGCGCGGTAAAGTAGAAGTAGCCCAGGTAGTAGCCGAAGTGATGTTTGGCTCCACCGGCGGCAAATTGGTAAGCCTCATCATTGCGGCTTTGCTGGTGGCCAGCATCAGCGCCATGATATGGGTAGGGCCCCGCGTTACGAGGGCAATGGCTGAAGAACACCGCATCTGGCATTTTTTCGCCCAGGACAACCGCTGGAACATCCCCGTGCGGGCCATCTGGCTGCAAACGGCCATCAGCCTCTTCCTGGTGCTCACCAGCTCCTTCGAGCAGGTACTGCTGTACAGCGGCTTTGTGCTCCAATTATTTACTACCATTACGGTATTTGGACTGTTTATCCTGCGGCGGCGCCAGCCCGCCCAGGAAGGCGTATACCTGAGCCCCGGCTACCCCTGGGTGCAACTGGCCTTCTTAGCATTTAGCGGCTGGATGCTCATATACCTGCTCATCGACAAACCTTTTGAAAGTTTGCTCGGCCTGCTAAACCTTTTCTTCGGAGCAATGTCTTATCTTTGGAATGCCTACCGCTTTCCCAAGGCCGAGACGAAAGGCGAGGCGGATAGCTCAGCTACCCCGGAATCCTACAAGACCATTGTGCCAACATCCTCATCCACTGAATCTTGACTTCTCTTTTATTATGAATCGTCTGTATTTTGCTGCCCTGCTGATGGCCCTGAGCGCCTTTTCAGCCACAATCATGGCTCAAACGGCCCTCGAACTGCCGCGCAAAAGCCCCTTAGCCAGCGTAGCCTTCCAAATAGGCTTTACCGAAGTGGGCATACGCTACTCCAGCCCCGCAGCGCGCGGCCGCTCGCTATGGGGAAACCTCGTGCCCTACGATCAGGTGTGGCGCGCCGGCGCCAACGAAGCCACCCTCATCTCCTTCAGCGAGCCCGTACAAGTAGAAGGCCGCCCCCTCGCCGCCGGTCGATACGCTTTTTTTGTCATCCCCCGCGCTGCCGGCCTCTGGACAGCCATCTTCAATGCCGACACCAGCCAGTGGGGCGCCTACGCCTATGACGAAAGCGCCGACGTCATGCGCATCGACATAGCCGTCGATACCCTCTGCTCCCCCGAAGAGCGCCTGCACTACTACCTCTCGGATACCGGCTTGGGCGAAGGACAGCTTTGCCTGCGCTGGGACCGCCGCCAGATATGCCTCGACATTACCACGCCTTTTATAGAGCGGGTGCAAGAGCAACTGCTGGCCGTAACGTCGCCCCTGCCGCCCGCCGAGCGATGGAGGCCATACGCCGAAGCGGCCGACTACCTGTCTTCCTCCGACGCCCACCTCAGTTGGGCGCTCTACTACGCCACCGAATCGACGGCCCGCTTCGATCACTCCTGGAACTGGTGGATCCGCGCCCAGATAGAAGCCCGCATGGGCGACTTTGCCGCCGCCGTCATCAGCGCCAACCGAGCCGTTGCCGCCGGACTCAAAGACGCTACCGACAACTTCTTCCAAAGCAACCAGCAAACCATACGCACTAAAATCAACGACTGGTCGGGCAGGGCAGGCCGATAGCTGCCGCTCAGGCTCCGCCCCCCCTCATCGCCGGCATCTGCCGCCCTGAATGGTATGGTTCTCCAAATCAAGATTCATAAACATTGGCTTGGAAAACTGTAAATTACCACCTATGAAAGCATTACTCATTGCGGCCGTTCTGGCCCTGGCTGCCTATCTTTTGATCCGCAGCTACAACGGCGTCCGCATCGTGGAAAAAGATACCGCCTACGGCCCCTTTACCATCCGGGCCACAGCAACCACCGCCAAGCAGTTCAATGTCAACTACGGCATGGTGGATCAAACTTATGTGGCCTATTCGATATGGTACAACGGCAAGCCCGTCAACCTCCCCGATGCCTTGCAAACCAATACAGGGCTCCCCTACCTGTGGCGCGTATATGCCCTGCCCGACGCGCCAGATCCCACCCTCGTAGCCGGCAGCCAGAGTTTGTATCTCATCTATATCAAAAATGGCGCCCCGGTGGCAGAGCCCATTCTGGAGCAGCATCACGACTTTGCTTCCGTGCAGTTTCTCGATAGCGAAAACGGCCAGCCCGGCCCCTATCAGGAAGTGTACGCCAAAAACAAAGCCGACGATATGGATAAATTAGACAGCCTCTCGGGCGGACGGCTGCTGATGGTGGGCGAACATGCCGTGCTGGACGTGCATACCCGCAGCATCCGGCGCTTCAATACCAATAATAACAGCGTCGATAACTATGCCTTCCCTTCGCCCCACGGAGCGCTGGCCCTTTCACCCAATCGACAGCAGATTGTCTTCCGGGCCGAGTTTCAAAGCTGGAACGCCTCCGATGAGGAATTGCCCGACGCCATCTACGCCCTTGTAGCTTATAACATCGAGCAGGACAGCAGCTATATAGTCAGGTTTGACGATACCGAACTGCGCCTGCTCAATGTAAATGGCATCAACCTGGCCTGGTTCAATCGCTTCTTCGAATGGTCGGAGTCGGCAGGAGGCGAACAACTCCAACTCCGCAAACTCGAAAAAGCGCCCTACTGGGCCGGTACCCTCACCGACGAAAATACCTATTACACGCTCTATCCCATAAAAGCCGCCATGCTGCCCGACTTCCTGGCTTTTCTGGAGCGGCAGCCCAGTTGGGCAAACGCCGCTCTGGAGGAAGACCGTTTTCACGAATATACGGGCCGCGTACTCACTTTTGCCGTCGGCGAACTCAAATTTGACGTTCGGCTAAAAGAAGACGATCAAACCCTGCAATTCAGCAAACACCTCTACGCAGATACGACCCCGGCCTATACTGCATTTGTCAAAAAAATAGCCGATGCCTTTGAATCCGAGCTCGCCTCCGGCCGGCATCAACAACACTTTGACCGCATCGTCAGCGAAGTCAAAAAAATACGGGGGCTCGGTAAAGCAACAGAATAGACGACCCCGCAGAGCAAGTCTATTCAATCAACGCCCCGGGATCGTACACTACAGCCCGCTCGGCCGCACTAAGGTCGAGGGTAGTAACGGCCCGGTCGGGAGTAGGCCGAAGCAGAACCATGCCCAGCAGGCACGCGGCTGTTACCACATAAAACCAGGCGTTGCCCGTAAGCATAACGCATGCAATGGCAAACAAACCCGGGCCTTCCAGCATGCCGTACTTCATGATGCACAGCGAGCGAAAGCCGTATAGCTTCTTTTCCAATTGCGTTTCCTGTTTCAACGCTTCCCTTTGTTTATTCGCCATCGCCCTGACCGAAAACTGCCCCCCGACCAGCACTACGGCCAATGGAACCAAAAATACATAGTCATCAGAAGAAAAGGGCCTAAAGACCGGCCCCATACCCTCGGCTACTAAGGCCGACACCCCGGCAAACAGGGTCATGCCTACCATAAGGGCCAAATGAAGAATGGAAATGCTGCGAAAAAATTCGCCCGAAGTTTGAGGTTGTATGGACATAAGTAAAGATTTACGTGTTTTGTAAGGAGCGCAATGGTTATGCACTGGCAATATAAGCCCAAATGCCTCAGAAAAACAAGCCGCCGCCCGCGTTTAATAGACAAACGCCGCCTTTATACCCCTTGAGCGCAGCCTTGCGAGGCCCGAAAGTATACGAGTCAATCATTTTTTTTGGGGGCCACGCCGCATACCGCCCACCTCCGTGTATCATACTGCGCGGCGCCGGGTGCTCCGCTACTATGCGCTCGTGCCTCACGCATACCGCTGCGCCCCCTTGTCCAACCCCATAAGACACCCACTTAAAAAGTAAAAATCAACGCCGTGATTGTAAATGTTTAAAACTTTTAAAAACAAACAATAAGCTTAACAAACAACAATTGGAACCAGAAAACAAAGTAGCAAAATAAAGCGGGCAATCTTTTTTTTAACCGTTCGGTTAAATTTTTTACTTAAAAGCTTGCGCATATCAACTCATCCCCTTACCTTTGCCTTAACCATTTGGTTAAACCTGAGTCAATGACAGACGCTAAGTCTACGGAAGAGAAAATATTGGAAGCCGCTAAGCAGGAATTTTTAGAAAAGGGGTTCAGTGGCGCCCGTATGGAGGCCATTGCTCAGCGAGCGGGCATCAACAAGGCGTTGCTGCATTACTACTTTCGCAACAAGGAGCGGCTGTTTGAGGAAGTATTTGCGTATTTCTTCCGGCAGATACTGCCCGGGCTGCGCCAGATCGTAGAGTCGGATGCGCCCGTCTTGGATAAGATGGACCGGTTTGTGCAGCACTACATCGACTTCCTGAGGCGCAACCCCGATCTGCCGCTGTTTATCATGCACGAGCTGCGCACAGGCCCAAAAGAGCGCCTGCGCAGCTTAGTGGAGAAAAAGATGACGGAGTTTGAGTATGTGCGCAGCTTCATCATGCAAATTGCGATGGCCGGCGCGCGGGGCGAGATCAGAGCCGTACCGCCTTTGCACATTGTTTTGAATGTGGTGTCGATGTGCGTCTTTCCGTTTGTGGCCCGCCCCATGCTGATGGGCGTAACGGGTATTTCGGAAACCGACTTTGAAGAGCTGCTTGAACAGCGCAAAACAGTGGTGGCGGATTTTATCCGGGCGGCGCTGAAGCCTTAGGCATGGGAGATTTTAGGCAACCGGGGCTTAATGCTCAATACTGAAGCAGATGCCTTGTGGGTCGGACCAGGGGGCGCAGTTTACCCGGAAGAGCGCAGCGAAGACGTGGCGGTATGCGTGAGGCACGAGCGCATAGTAGCGAAGCACGTTTACCCGACCGAGTGTAACGAGGGCGCGGCGGCGCCGCGCAGAATGGCATTCGGAGGCAAATGTTATGCGGCTGGGGGTTTACCCGAACGCGTAGCGGGCGTGGCCCAAAAAAATGGGAGACTTTACAATTTAGATGGAAAATTTAAAATGTAAAACCCTAATTACAAATGACTTACCCGATTGAAAGAAATACGGGTGCGATGGCCGCAAGTAAGCAGGAATAAGGGAAGTCGCCTTGGGCGATTTTTTTTGATCCTAAAATTAACCAAATGATTAATCCTTTTGGATAAAACCAAAATTGGCTTATGAAAACCCATTATGTTCTTGTGTTTTTTGGGGTATGGCTGAGCCCCATTTTATGGCTGAGGCCGCCACAGGCGCAGCCCCTGCAAATGGCCGACTGCCTGACGGCGGCGGCAGCGCACAGCCCTTACGCGGCGCAGCGACGGCTGTATGAGGCGGGCCATGCGGCGCAGTTGGCGCTGTTGCGCACGGCCAACCGGCCGCAGTTGGAGGTGAATGCCCAGGCTACCTGGCAGTCGGAGGTAACGAGCCTGACGCTGCCCGACAACCTGCCGTTCAGCCTCAACATCACGCCGCCGCCCCAAGACCAGTACCGGGCTACGCTGGATGTGCGGCAGACCCTTTGGGACGGCGGCCTAACGGCGGCGCAGCGCAACCTGCAAATGGCGCAAAACCAAGCGGATATGCGCCAAAATGACCTCGACCAGTACCAACTCCGCGACCGGGTGCAGCAGTTGTTTTTTTCGATACTGCTGTTAGACGCCCAGTTGGACATCACCCGACTGTTGAAAGAAGACTTAGAGACGCGCATGGGCCGGCTGGAGGCGCTGGCCCGCGAGGGCGCCGCCCTACCTACCGCTGTGCGCAGCCTGCGGGCCGAGGCCATCAAAGCCGACCAGCGGCTGACTGAGCTACTGGCTGCCCGCACAGGGGCCATGCGCGCCTTGGCCCAACTGACGGGGCAGCCTTTGGCCGACGGCGCTCCTTTAGCCGAGCCGCCCCTGCCCGCAGCTGCAGCCGGCGCCGTGAGGCCCGAGGCCGAGCTGCTGCTGGCCCAGATGCAGCTTTCGCGCGCCCGCGAGGAGGTGCTGCGGGTGAAAAACAGGCCCAAGGTATCGGCATTTGCTACGGCGGGCTATGGCCGGCCGGGCCTCAACTTTCTGGCTACCACCTTCGAGCCTTACTTCATAGGCGGGGTGGCGGTGAAGTGGCCGCTGGCCGACCAGCTATCGGGTAAGTATCGGCAGGAGCGCACCCTGGCGGGCATACAGCGCGAGGGAATAGGGGTGCAATTAGCGCTCTTTGAGCAAAACCGCCAGGCCCAATTGGCGCAGCACTTAGCCGAGCAGGCCAAATACGACGAGCTGCTGCGGCAGGATGAAACCCTCATTGACCTGCGCGCACAAAACCGGGTCGCCGCCGCCGCTCAGCTCGAATTGGGCGTGATGACGGCCGCCGACTACGCCTCGGAGCTGAATGCTGAAGCGCAGGCGCGCGAGCAGCAGGCCCTGCACCGCTTACAGCAAATACAGGCCCACTGGCGCCGCCACTGGATAGAAGGCGGCAAATAAAATTCCTGAAAAGACAAACTGTTTTTATGAAAACCAAAGCTTTTGTATACGCATTGACGGCCCTGACGACCTTAGCGAGCTGCGGGGGCAAGGGCGAAGACTTCGACGCTCCGGGCGTCTTTGAAGGAGAAGAGGTGCTGGTGTCGGCCGAAGCCGCCGGCCGCATCCTGGAGTTGAATGTGGCCGAGGGCGACACCTTAGCCGCCAACGATACTGTGGGCGCCATCGACGCCGGCAACCTGGCGCTGCAAAAGCAGCAACTGGAGGCCGTAAGCGCCGCCCTTCAGGATCGAACGGTGGAAGCCCAGCCCCAGATAGACGTGCTGGCCCGGCAACGGCAGGTGCAGGAAAACCAGGTAGCCGCCCTGCGCGAGCAACTGCGGGTACTGAACCGCGAAAAAGCCCGGGTAGAGCGATTGGTAGCCGCCGAGGCCGCTACAACCAAGCAGCTCGACGACTTAGCGGGCCAGGCGAGCGTACAGGAAAAACAACTCGCCGCCGCCGAAGCCCAACTGGCCGTACTCGACGCCCAGATAATCGCTCAGCGCCGCCAGGAAGCCCTCCAGAACCGGGCCATCCTGAGCGAACAATCGCCCAATGCCGGCCGCATCAATGTAGTGGAGGACCAGATTCGGCGCGCCCGCATCGTAAACCCCGTCGGCGGCGCCGTGCTGACAACCTACGCCCGCGCAGGCGAGAGCACCGCCCCCGGCAAGGCCCTGTACAAGATTGCCGACCTGCGCGAGCTCACCCTGCGCGCCTACGTGACGGGCGACCAATTGGCCGCGCTCAAGCTGGGCCAGTCGATAGCCGTATTCACCGACGACGGCCAGGGCGGCTACCGCCAGTATGCCGGCAAGCTGTACTGGATTTCGGCCAAAGCCGAGTTTACGCCCCGCACCATCCTCACCAAAGACGAGCGCGCCAACCAGGTGTACGCCATAAAAGTGCGGGTGCCCAACGACGGCTACCTCAAGATAGGCATGCACGGAGAGATCAAAATCTAAACGCTATGGCAGCCATCCACATCGAAGGGCTACGCAAAACCTACGACGGCGGCAAAGTAGAGGCCCTGCGCGGCCTGAGTTTGCACATCGACAGCGGCGAGCTCTTTGGGCTCATCGGCCCCGACGGGGCGGGCAAGACCTCCCTCCTCCGCATCTTAGCCACCCTGCTGCTGCCCGAGGCCGGCAGCGCCCGCATAGGCGAGTGGGACGCCGTGAACGACTATACCCTCATTCGTCGCAATGTGGGTTATATGCCGGGCCGGTTCTCGCTGTACCAAGACCTTACGGTGCGCGAAAACTTAGCCTTTTTCGCCAGCGTCTTCAAAACCCGCATCGAAGACAACTATGAGCTCATCCGCGACATCTTCGTGCAGTTGGAGCCTTTTCAAGACCGCCGCGCCGGCGCCCTCTCCGGGGGTATGAAACAAAAGTTAGCCCTCAGCTGCGCCCTCATCCACCGGCCCAAGGTGTTGCTCCTCGACGAGCCCACTACGGGCGTGGATGCCGTATCGAGGCGGGAGTTTTGGGACATGCTCCACCACATTCGCCGGCAGGGCATCACGGTGGTCGTATCCACGCCTTATATGAACGAGGCCAACCGCTGCGACCGCGTAGCCCTTATGCAGGACGGCCAACTGCTGGCCGTGGATACGCCCGCCGGCGTAGTAGCGGGCTTCCGGCAGCCCCTATGGGCCCTTGGCAGCGCACGCCTCTACCCGCTGCTGCTGGCCCTGCGGCGGCATCCGCAGACGGGCAGCGTTCATCCTTTTGGCGAAAACCTGCACCTGATGCTGAAGCCCGGCGAGCGCCCCGATCTGGCGCCCATACTGGCGGAGCTGTCCGAACAGGGGTTTACCGACCTAAGCGCCCAACGCATTGAGCCCGAAATCGAAGATTGCTTCATGGCGCTGATGGCGGGCGGCCCGGCCGCCGCCCCCGGCGCTCATTTTACCCACTTGCCCACCGCCTGAGCTTATGGAAACAATACAAAAAGCCATAGAAGTCAAAGGACTCACCAAGCGCTTCGGCGCTTTCACCGCCGTGCGCGCCATCAGCTTTGATGTGGCCCAGGGCGAAATTTTTGGCTTCTTAGGGGCCAATGGCGCCGGCAAAACCACCGCCATGCGCATGTTGTGCGGGCTGCTCACGCCCAGCGGCGGCCAGGCCACCGTGGCCGGCTTTGACGTATATCGGCAGCCCGACGACATCAAGCGCCACATCGGCTACATGAGCCAGCGCTTCTCGCTGTACGAAGACCTCACCCCCTTGGAAAACATCTTCTTCTACGGCGGCATCTATGGCCTCGACCGGCCCGCCCTCAAGCGCAAGGCCGACGCCCTTATAGCCAAGCTTCAGCTCGAAAAAGAAGCCCATACCGCCGTGCGCAGCCTGCCCTTGGGCTGGCGGCAGAAGCTGTCGTTTTCGGTAGCCCTGCTGCACGAACCCGCCATCGTATTCCTCGACGAGCCTACGGGGGGCGTCGACCCCATCACCCGCCGCCAATTCTGGGAGATGATCTACGAAACCGCCGAGGCGGGCGCTACCGTCTTCGTCACCACCCACTACATGGACGAGGCCGAGTACTGCCAGCGGCTATCCATCATGGTCGATGGCGAGATCAGGGCGCTGGGCACGCCCCAGGAGATCAAGGCCGAGCTGGAGCAAGACTCCATCGACGGCGTATTTCAGGTGCTGGCCCGGGGCACCAGCACCCGCTAACCCCACATCAGGAGCCATCATGGAACAACTCATCTCTTTTGTGCGCAAGGAATTTTTACACATCGCCCGCGACTGGCGGTCGCTGTCGTTTCTGTTGGGGCTGCCCATTGCGCAGATGCTCATCTTTGGCTTTGCCCTCAGCAATGAGATCAGGGAGGCCCCTTTTGTGGTCATCGACCAGAGCGGCGACGCCGACGCCCGGCGGCTCATCGAGCGCTTCGACGCCAGCAACTACTTTGCTTTAGCCGGCAGCCTGCCCGATGTGGCGGCCGCCGAGACCGTATTTCGCCGCAACGAGGCCCGCATAGCCGTGGTATTCCCCCCCGACTTTGGCGAGGCCCTGCGCCATACCCAGGAGAGCCCCATACAAATCATTGCCGACGCCGGCGACCCCAATTTAGCCGGCAGCCTCGTCAATTACGCCAACGCCATCGTAGCCGACTACCAGCGCGAGCTCTACGGCACGGCCAAGCCCCCCTACGCCATTGCCCTCGAAACCCGGATGCTGTACAACCCCCAATTGAGCAGCGCTTACAACTTCGTGCCCGGCGTGATGACCCTCATCCTCATGCTCATCAGCGCCATGATGACGGCGGTGGCTTTAGTGCGCGAAAAAGAACTGGGCACCATGGAAGTGCTGCTGGTATCGCCGGCCAGCCCCATCACTGTGGCCCTGTCGAAGATGATCCCCTACCTGCTCATATCGCTGCTCAACCTGCTCAACATCTTACTGCTCAGCTACTTTGTACTCGACGTGCCCGTGCGCGGCTCCTTAGCCCTGCTCATCGGCGTATGCGCCATCTACCTCATGGCCTCGCTGGCCCTCGGACTGCTCATCTCCAGCGCCACCAGCTCGCAACAGGTAGCCCTCTTCATCTCGCTCATCGGCCTCATGATGCCCACCCTCATCTTCAGCGGGTTTATGTTCCCCATCGAAAACATGCCCAAGCCCATGCAGTGGATATCCCATGTGGTGCCCGCCCGCTGGTTTTTTGCCATCGTCCGCGATGTGATGATAAAAGGGCTGGGCTGGGCCGGCATCTGGCGCGAAACCTTAGTGCTGATAGGCATGACGCTGTTTTTTATGGCCATGAGCGTCAAGCGTTTTAACATCCGATTGGCCGACTGATACCGTGCGCGTCGGCAGCCACACGCAAAGCCGGCCGGCGAAAACCATAAATTACGCCTTATGAAAGTATTGTTCGTTTTGCTGCGCAAAGAGTTTTTGCAGGTGTTTCGCGACCCTGCCATCCTGCGCATCATCTTCATCATGCCCCTCATACAGCTCATATTGCTGCCCTTGGCTGCCGACTACGAGGTCAAAAACATCAACCTCGCCGTCGTCGACAACGACCACTCTGCCTACGCCCAGCGCCTGGTGCAGAAGTTGGGCGCCTCTGGCTACTTTCGCCTTACCCACTACGCCCTGCGCTACCCCGACGCCCTGCGCACCGTAGAAGAAGACCAGGCTGACGTGATCATCGAAATCCCCGTCGGCTTCGAGCGCGACCTCATCCGCGAGCAAGAGCCCGTGCTGGCCATCACTGCCAATGCCGCCAATGGCGTCAAGGGCAGCTTGGGCGGCGCCTACGCCGCCGCCATACTCCGCGACTTCAACCAGGAAATCCGCGAGGAGCTGGTAAGCCTGCCCCGCCTCAGTCCGCTGCCCAGCATCCCCGTACAACCCGTATACTGGTACAACCCCTACTTCAACTATAAGCAGTTTATGGTGCCCGGCATCTTAGCCATACTCGTCACTATGGTGGGCTCCTTCCTTTGCGCCCTCAACATCGTGCGCGAAAAAGAAGTAGGTACCATCGAACAACTCAACGTGACGCCCATCGGCAAGGCGCAGTTTATCCTCGGCAAGCTCATCCCCTTCTGGGTGCTGGGCCTGATGGTGATGGCGGTGGGCATGGTTGCAGGCTACATTTTCTTTGGCGTATGGCCCGTAGGCAGCATAGGCGTGCTGTTTTTGGTATCCGCCCTCTACCTGCTGGGCGTGCTGGGCATCGGCCTGCTCATCTCCACCTATGCCGAAACCCAGCAACAAGCCAGCCTCATGAGCTTCTTCATCGTCATGATCTTTGTACTCATGGGCGGCCTCTACACCCCCGTCGAGTCTATGCCCTACTGGGCGCAGGTCGTCACCTGGTTCAATCCGCCCGCCTACTTCATCGAGGCCATCCGCATGATCTCCCTCAAAGGCAGCGGCTTAGCCGACCTCCGGCCCCAACTGTTGGCTATGGTTGGCTTCGCCTTCCTCTTCAACGGCTGGGCCATATGGAACTATAGAAAGGTGAAAGCCTGATGTGGGCTGTAGGGCTCAGGCATTTTCCGTTTCGCTTTTCTTTTTTGGGCCACGCCGCATATCCTCTTCCTTCGGGTGTCATCCTGCGCGCCGCCAGTCATTAAATGGCAATTGGATTAGAACGAGTGTGTGATGCCGCGCACTGCAATAAAACCTCAAAAAGCATTACCTTTGCGCCGCCTGACCAAAGCATATACGTCAATGATGAATACTTCTTTTCTGCGCAAGCTCGGTATCAAGCAATACAACGCAGGTACCAGCACCGGCCTGGAGTCGTCCAACTCCGGAAAATACATCGCCAGCTACTCGCCGGTAGACGGCCAACTGATCGGCAAAGTCAGCAAGACTACCCCCGAAGAATACGAGCGCGTCATTGCCCACGCTCAGGAAGCCTTCCTCAAGTGGCGCATGATACCGGCCCCCAAGCGGGGCGAAATCGTGCGCCAGTACGGCGAAGCCCTCCGCAAGCACAAAGACGCCCTGGGGCGCCTGGTGAGCTATGAAATGGGCAAAAGCCTCCAGGAAGGCTGGGGCGAAGTACAGGAAATGATCGACATCTGCGACTTTGCCGTGGGCCTGTCGCGGCAGTTGTACGGCCTCACCATACAGTCGGAGCGACCCCGCCACCGCATGTTCGAGCAATGGCATCCGCTGGGCGTTGTAGGCGTCATCTCGGCCTTCAACTTCCCCGTAGCCGTATGGAGCTGGAACGCCATGATCGCCATGATCTGCGGCGATACCGTAGTGTGGAAAGCCAGCGAAAAGGCGCCCCTGTGTAGCGTAGCCTGCCAAAACATCCTGCGCGACGTGCTGGAGGCCAACAACGTGCCCGAAGGCGTAAGCTGCATCATCAACGGCGACTACCGCGTGGGCGAGCTCATGACCAAAGACCATCGCGTACCCCTTGTGAGCGCCACCGGCAGCACCCGCATGGGCAAAATTGTAGGCGCCACCGTGGCTGCCCGCCTTGGCCGCAGCCTGCTGGAATTGGGCGGCAACAACGCCATCATCGTATCGCCCAAAGCCGACCTCAACTTAGTGCTCACCGGCGCCCTCTTCGGCGCAGTAGGCACCGCCGGCCAACGCTGCACCTCTACCCGCCGCCTCATCATCCACGAGAGCGTGTACGAGGAGGTCAAGCAGAAACTCGTGAAGGCCTATGGGCAGTTGCGCATTGGCAACCCCCTCGAAGAGAAAAACCACGTGGGCCCGCTCATCGATAAAGCTGCCGTAAATGCCTACCTCAACGCCATCGAAAAAGGCAAAGCCGAAGGCGCCAAATTTGTGGTGGAAGGCGGCGTGCTCGAAGGCGAAGAATACGCCAGCGGCTGCTACGTGAAGCCCTGCGTTGCCGAGGCTCAGCCCCATTACGAAATCGTGCAGCAAGAGACCTTTGCCCCCATCCTCTACCTGCTCAAGTACAGCTCCATTGAAGAGGCCATCGCCATCCAAAATGGCGTGCCCCAGGGCCTGAGCAGCGCCATCATGACCACCGACCTGCGCGAAGCCGAGCTCTTCCTCTCGCCGGAGGGCAGCGACTGCGGTATCGCCAACGTCAACATCGGCACCAGCGGCGCCGAAATCGGCGGCGCCTTCGGGGGCGAAAAAGAAACCGGCGGCGGCCGCGAGTCGGGCTCCGACAGTTGGAAGGCCTACATGCGCCGCCAAACCAACACCATCAATTACAGCACGGTGATCCCGCTGGCGCAGGGCATCAAATTTGATCTGTAAGCCGGGCTTGTCTGCCGGGTTATATGGAGCCAATCAACGCAATGGAAACAACCAAGCCAAAGCTGTCGGTCGTCGTGACCGTCTACAACGAAGAAGAGAACATCAAGCCGTTAGTGGAGCGCATCACCGATGCGCTCCACGGCATCGACTATGAGCTCATTTACGTCGATGACGGCTCCCGCGACGGCACTTTAGCCGCCCTCTATGCCCTGCAACACCCCCGACTAACGGTGGTGAGTTTCCGCAAAAATTACGGGCAAAGCCTCGCCCTCATGGCCGGCATCGATCAGGCCCGGGGCGAATTCATCGCTACCATGGACGGCGACCTGCAAAACGACCCCACCGACATACCCCACATGCTGGCCTTAGCCGAAAAGGGAAACTGGGATATGGTGGCCGGCGAGCGCCTCAATCGGCGCGACGGCGTCCTATTGCGCAAAATCCCCAGTTGGATTGCCAACTACATCATCCGCAACACCTCCGGCGTACACCTGCGCGACTATGGCTGCGCCCTCAAGGTACTGCGGGCCGAGGTAGCCAAAGATATGGGCCTCTACGGCGAGCTGCACCGCTTTATACCCGTATTGGTATCGCTTGAGGGAGGCCGCATTACCCAAGTGCCCGTCAAGCACCACGCCCGGCAGTTTGGCCAAAGCAAATACGGCCTCAGCCGCACATTCAAGGTCATGAGCGACCTGCTGCTCATGCTCTTCTTCAAGCGCTATATGCAAAAACCCATGCACCTCTTCGGCAATTCGGGCCTGGCGCTGTTGGGCATCGGCATACTCATCAACCTCTACCTGCTGGTGCTTAAGCTGCTGGGGCACGACATCTGGGGCAAACCCCTCATGATCCTGGGCCTGATGCTGGTGCTGGCCGGCGTGCAGTTCATCACCATCGGCATCGTGGTGGAAATACAGATGCGCACCTACTTCGAATCCCAACAAAAGCGGCCGTACCGCATTCGGGAAGTGAGCGTGGGGGGAGTGAGGGGTGAGGGGTGAACGGTGAGGGGTGAACAGTGAACGGTGAGCGGTGAACGGTGAACAGGGGCAGGGCGCATCCCTTCCCTTGGGGTCAGGGTCGCTACGCTTCGTAGCTCGCTATTCGCTCGGCCCTGCGGGCTGCCTCCTGCGTCGGCCCTACTGCGCATCGCTTGCGCAGGGCGCCCACCGCTGATAACCATTTCACCAAAGCGAATGAAGGCCATCCTTTATAGTTCTCCAAGTCAGGATGAGTGAAAAATGGACGCCGCTATTTTTTCGGCTGGCAAGGCAAAAAACGCAGGCATAGCCGCCTAAGCTATGGCGAGGCTTTTTAACGCCGCCAGACGGAAAAAGAGCAAGTCAAGATGTACAAATCTTGGCTTGGAGAACTATAACAACCCTGTTTTGCCAAGCTGCCTTGCAGGGTTCGGACCAGGGGGTGCAGTTTACCCGGAAGAGCGCAGCGAAGACGTGCGGTATGGGCCGGCTCAGGTATTTGCTAAAGATTGGGCATGACGGCCATGCCGGCCCATGAGAGCGGAACACCCGGCGCCGCGCAAGGTGATAAAGGAGTGGATGCTATGCGGCGGGGCCCCAAAAAAAAGAAAATCATACTGCTTATACCCGGCCGCGGCCCAAGTGGACGGGCCCAAAAATCATTGCTATGCGCATTGTTATTGTTTTTTTGCTCGCAGCCGGCCTCTGGAGCTGCCGCAGCGCCCTCACCCGCGTACCCGATACTGCGCCGTCGGTAGATTTAGCCGCCTGGGCCATTGAGAAGATGGTGGACCGGCATGGAGGCGAGCTTTTTTATGGGGCCGACATCAGCTTTGAAGCGCGGGAGCGGCGCTATCGGGCGGTTTTTGACACCATCGGAAGCTATCGCTACGAGCGGCGAGCCCGCATAGCCGGCCAGGAAATGGTAGATGTGCTGGATGCAGCCGGCTTCCGGCGGGAGGTCGACGGGGGGCGCATCAGTATGTCGCCCAACGACCGCGAGGAGGCGGCCTACGCATTGGGGCAGGTGTTGTTTTTTGCCACCTTTCCTCACCACCTGCGATATCCGGCTATCACTACCGAATTTATAGGAGTGGATACGCTGGAAGGGCGAAGCTACTATCGGGTAGGGGTAGCCTTTTTGCAAACCATCAGCGGTTATGCGCCCGAAGACCGGTATGTATGCTGGATCAACGATCAGGATTTCACCCTCGATTACTTAGCTTTTTCTTTTGAGCGCAACGGCGGTGGGGCGCGCTTTTTTAAGGCCCTCACGCGGCAGGAGGCCGGGGGGCTGTTGTTCAGCGCCTACCAGGCTTACCTCCCCCCCGACGGAAATGTCGATTTGGCCGGTTTTGGGCAGCTTTACCTGCAAAATCGGCTGCAATTTGCGGCCCGGGTGGAGCACAACAACCTATTGGTGAAGCGCTACACCAGCGCTAAGTAGTCGTAGTGAATGAGGGCGCGAGCGCCTTGGCGGCCCATGTTTTCGCGGGCTTCGGCGGCGTCGTACTGGCTGAGGCCATAGCCGGCTACCGTACCGTCGGGGGCCAGCAGGCGCACCAATTCGCCCTTGCCAAAATCGCCGTCTATGGCCGTAACGCCTACGGGCAGCAGGCTGCTTACGCGCTCGCCTCCGCGCAGGGCGCGCAGGGCGCCCTCGTTGATGTGCACCGACCCCTTCCAGGCCGAGACGCCCTGGGCGAGCCACTTTTTTACGCTGGAGGCGCGGCGACGGGCCCTTACGCGGGTGCCTGTAAAGTTGCCGGCGGCAATCTGGGTGAGTATGTCGGGCCGGCGGCCATGAGCGAGGTAAACGTCGGCGCCGAGGCGGGCCGTTTGCTGTGCCATGCGCAGCTTGGTGGCCATACCGCCCCTGCCAAAGGCCGAGCGTATGGGCGCTATATGGGCCAGCGCCTCCTCATCGGCGGCATCTACCTCGGGGATGAGGTGCGAGCCGGGATCGTCGGGGGGGCCGCTATACAGGCCGTCTACGCTGCTGAGGATCACGAGGGCGTCGGCGTTGATCATGCCCGTGACCAAGCCGGCCAGCTCGTCGTTGTCGGTAAACATCAGTTCGGTGACCGACACCACATCGTTTTCATTGACGATGGGCACAATGCGGGGGTCGGCCAGCAGGGCTTCAAAGCAGTTGCGCATATTGAGGTAGTGGGTGCGATCGCCAAAGTCCCCTTTGGTGGCCAGCACCTGGGCGCACAGCAGTCCGTGGCCGCCCAGCAGTTGTCGGTACAGCTCCATGAGGCGCACCTGCCCGAGAGAGGCCAGCACCTGCCGGCGCACAACGGGGTCGAAGGTATCGGCTTCGGGTACGAGCTCGCGGCCGGCGCCTACGGCGCCCGATGAGACTAAGATCACCGACACGCCCTGTTGTATGAGGGCCGCCAACTGGTCGACGAGATGGCTAATGCTGGTAATATCGAGGCGGCCATCGTCGCGGGTCAGCACATTGGTGCCTACTTTGACCACTAATTTTTGGAAGGGCGCTGCCATGCTGCGGCTTCAGTTTTTTGGGTTGGAGGGGGGAATTATTTTTCGATCAGGAAGCAATAGTGGATCTTGTCGTTGCGAAAATCCGGCGGAATGCTCTGCTTGGTGATGTCGCGTATTTTATCGCTTTGGATGGCCTCGGCTTCTAAGCGGAAGCGGCGGTAATTGTTGGAGAAGTAGAGCTTGCCGCCGGGCCGCAGGCGCGCTAAGCAGCCATTGATGAGCTCGGGATGGTCGCGCTGGGTATCGAGGATGTCGTACATGGCCTTGGAGTTGGAGAAGGTAGGCGGGTCGAGTACGATGAGGTCATAGACTTGGGTGGGGCGCTGGCGAAGCCAGGCTTTTACGTCGGCGCGGACAAACTGATGGCGGCGGGGGTCGTCGAGCTGGTTGAGGGCTAAGTTGCGTTGCGCCCAGTCGAGGTAGGTATTCGACAGGTCGATGGTGGTTGTCGTGGCGGCCCCGCCGGCAGCGGCATATACCGTAAAGGAGCCGGTGTAGGCAAAGAGGTTGAGCACGTCTTTGCCTGCGGCCTCCTGGCGCACCAATTGGCGCAGTGGCCGATGGTCGAGGAACAAGCCCGTATCGAGGTAATCATTGAGGTTTACCCAGAATTTGAGTCCACCCTCTTGCGCGATCATCTCCTGACCTTTGTCTTCGCGCTTTTCGTACTGCTGGACGCCTTTTTGGGGCTCGCGCTCTTTAAAAAATACCTTGTCGGGGGGCACGTTCAGCGCTTGCTGCATGGCTTCGGCGCTCATTTGGAGCCAGGCCCGATACTCTTCGGGCATCAGGGTATGACGGCGGCGGTACTCCGACACATGCAGGCAGTCTTCGTAGCGATCGACGGCTAAGGGGAACTCCGGTATGTCGGCATCATAGACGCGATAGCAACTGACGCCCTCGCGGCGCGCCCACTTGGCTAAGTGGCGGTCGTTTTTCACCAATCGGTTTACCAGCATGGTAGCGTCGGGTAGGGGCATGATCCTTTATTGTTTCTGGGGGCAAAGGTAGCAAATTGGCAAATTCTTGCGAACTTCCCGCCCACAACTGCAACCGACCGCTTATGCAAGCCCCTCAGGCCGATTGGCACAGCCTTCCTCATCTGCCGCTGTTTTTACAGCCGGCCTACCTCGATGCCGCTTGTGGCGCGGGGGGCTGGGGCGTGGCCGTGGCCCGCGATGGCGAGGGGCGGGTGCGGGGCATCTGGCCCTACGAGCGCGTGCGCCGTTGGGGGGTGGCGGTATTGCGCACGCCTCCGCTGACGCCCTGGCTGGGGCCCTGGTTGGTGCCGCCCGAGGCGCCCTTGCGCGCTACCCGCCTCGTCGACTGGCAGTGGCGTACCTACGGCGACCTGTTGGCCCAGTTGCCGGGGGCCGCCCACATCAGCATCAGATGCCCGCGTCAGTTGGCCAATGGCATGCCCTTTCAGCACGCGGGCTGGCAGCAGCGGGTGCGCTACACCTATGTACTGCGCGAGCTTCAGGATACAGCGGCGTTGTGGGCGGGCCTGCGCCCCGAGGCGCGCAACAAGGTGCGCAAAGCCGAAGGGCAGCTTTCTATAATTACGGCGCGGGATATCGAAGCCTACTGGCCTTTGGTAGAGGCCAGTTTTCGGCATAGAGGCGCCCGCATCGACTTTGGGCGGGGCGCTTTTGAGCGCTTGGCCAACTGGCTGATCAGCAGCGGCAGCGGCCAACTCACCTTAGCCGTCGACGCGCAAGGGAGGGCCCATGCGGGGCAGTTGTGCTGCCGCGACGGGCAAACCACTTACAACCAACTGTTGGTATCCGACCCGGCTTTGCGCCAGAGCGGGGCCGCTGCATTACTCCTTTGGTCGTCTATTCGCCAGAGCGCCGAGGAGGGCTGCACGGCTTTCGACTTTGCAGGCAGCCATCTGCCGGGCATTGAAGGTTTTTTGCGCGCTTTTGGCGGCAGCCCCGAACCCTACTACTGGCTCACACGGCAGCGGCGCTGGCTGTCGGCAGCAATGGCGCTGCGCGCTGCATGGCGAAATGGCTAAGGCTGCTACTTATCCAATTCCAGTATCTCCTCCTCCACGATGCGGCGGGCATTGGGAGAGATAAAAACCTTGCCAAAAAGCCCCAGCCCGATGGTATGCGTTTCGCCTTCCCACTCAACGCGGGTGGTTGAAAACAGCAGGTAGTTATCAGCCGTTACGACCTCGTCAATGGCTTCATTGGCGATGATACCTCCAAAGGCGGCGCCTAAGGCCTGGCCGGCCCGCCTGAGACCGCTGTTGGTCTGGCTGCGCTTTTCTTCCAGCGAGGCCTGAAGGTAGTCGTTGGCTTCTTCCCGCACGGCGGCCCGGTGGGCTTCTATTTTGGGATTGCTTACGAAGGCCAGTACAGCCAAAGCGAGGAGGGCAATGATGATTAGCCGGCTTTTGCTCATAGTTTGTGGTTTGGGCGGCTGCGCCGCATGTTTGATTAGTCTGTAAAAGAATACGTAAAATGCACGGCGTTCATTTCATCGCTGAATGCCGTTTTTCTATAAAAATGTACGGCATCGGCGTCATCGGCTTCAGCTTCTACATAGGCTTCGTCAAATCCGTTGGCCTGGCAAAAACGGCCAACTTCTGCCATTAAAGCTTTGCCCAACCCGCGCCCCTGGAATTCGGGCGCAATACCCACATCATAAATGTAGGCAATGGGGTTTGTGCTGTAATAAGGGTGCAACACATAAATGGTCAGGCCGCCAACGATGATGCCGTCTATGCTGACCACAAAGACAAAAAAGTCTTCCTTTGACAGCAGTTGGCCCAGGTACCCGGCAGGTGGCGTATCGTTGTCGTTTTCAAAAACCAGCTTGAAGATTTCAATCAGCCGGATGAAATCTGAAACCTCGTCCGGATGGAGCTTTTTTATGGTCATGGTTTGATTATCGAGGGGTTGCGTTTTGGTACTCATTTTCAGGAGTCGAATTTTGAGCCGTCCCATTCGGCGCCGGGCGGGAATAACTCCGGGATTCTTTTTTCCATTTCGCCGGCAATCAGGGCGCCGTTTCCACCTTGCGTCTGAAGTTTTGAAATGATGTTGAGGTAGCTCGCCTGGTCTCTGTTCTGGCTTAACTTGAATACATTCTCAATTTTATCGGCTTTGAGCTCAAAGCCGGCTATTGCAGGCATCATTTTGCTCAGGAAAGTATCCGGCAGGTTGTCATAAATGGTCAGAGAGCGGGTGTTTCCCTGCTCAAATTTCAGGGTAAATTTTCGCATAAACTGTACGAGTTCATCTGACGACATAAAGCGCATCTGCCCGCTAATGTAAACGCTCATATAGTTCCAGGTAGACCCAATCCCGGGGTTGCTGTACCACGAGGCGCTTACATAAGTACTGGGGCCGGTGTATACGACCAAAGCATTGGGATTTTCAACCAGCGCTTTGTGGTGGTCTGTATTCCGCATGATGTGCCCCTGAAGGAAGAGATTCCCATCGCGTTCCTCAAACAGAATGGGAATTTGGGTCGCAACGGGCCTGCCCGACAGCGTACTGCCCGAGAGAAAGGCAAAAGGATTATCTTCCATAAAATCCAGGAGGACTTGCCGGTCTTTCTCTTTGAAATAGGAAAAATTATACATCTGGGAGTAGAATTATCGGGTTGTCAGGGCAACAAAGGCCTCCTGACGGATATACCATCTGCAAAATACGCCCCTCTTTGGGATAAAAGCAAGGGGGCTGGGAAAATCTATAGTCCTCCAGGTTAAGATTCATAAATCTTGGTTGGGATAACTTTATGCTCCAACAAGCCGCCTGCATGGGTGCGAAAGCGAGCCCGGGAGTAACGCCGCCTGAAAAAATCCATTATCTTAGGGCCAAAACCAAAGCGTATGAACATAGACGAGCAATTTTCGCTGGCGGGCAAGGTGGCCATTGTCACCGGAGCCAGCAAGGGCATTGGAGAGTCGATAGCCGAAGCGCTGGGCAGGGCCGGGGCGCAGGTAGTGGTGAGCAGCCGCAAGGCGGAGGCCGTAGCAGAGGTGGCCGAGCGGTTCAAAAGCCAGGGCATAGATGCGCTGGGCATAGCGGCCAATACAGGCCAACAGGAGGCGCTGGCAGCGCTCGTCGACGCCACGGTGGCCCATTATGGCGGCGTCGACATTGTAGTGAACAACGCGGCGGCCAACCCCGTATTCGGGCCCGTGGAGAATACCGAAAGTTGGGCTTTCGACAAAATTATGGAGGTAAACCTGAAAGGGCCTTTTGAGCTGGCCAAGCTGGCGCTGCCCCATCTGCGCAAGCGGGGCGGCGGGTCTGTCATCAACATTTCGAGCATCGGGGGGCTTTCGCCGGAGCCCCAGTTGGGCATTTACAGCGTGAGCAAGGCCGCGCTGATTTCGCTCACTCAGGTGATGGCGCGGGAGTGGGCGCCCTATGGGGTGCGGGCCAATGTGATTTGCCCCGGCATCATACAAACCAAGTTCAGCGAGGCGCTCTGGAACAACGACGCCATCTTGAAGCACATGCTCCGCCAAATACCCATGGGCCGCATCGGGCAGCCCGAAGAGGTGGCGGGATTGGCGCTGTTTTTAGCCTCGCCGGCAGGCGGCTACTGCACCGGCGGCGTATTTGTGGCCGACGGGGGGTACACCGTATAGGGGCGCCCCCCGCCGTCGATGGCCGCTATCGCGTGAGGTACATGTAGCGCTGGCGGTCGAGCTCGCGGAAGAAAGGATCCGAGAGGTCTTTGATAAAGCGGATCGCCTCCCCGGTGCTCTTCATCTCGGGCCCCAGGTCTTTGTTGACATTGGGAAACTTGTCGAAGCTGAACACCGGCACTTTGATGGCGTAGCCGCTGGGCTGCGGCTGTATGTTGAAGTCGCTGAGCTTGTGGGTTCCCAGCATGACCTTGGTAGCGATCTGTAGGTAAGGCACGCGGTAGGCCTTGGCAATGAAAGGCGTAGTGCGGCTGGCCCGGGGGTTGGCCTCAATGACGTAAACCCGATCGGGGGCGCCGTCTTTGCCGGGTTTTACGGCAAACTGCACATTGATGAGCCCCCTGATGTCGAGGGCGCGCGCCAGTTTCTCGGTATACTCCACCATAGTACTCACGGCGTCTACCGAGAGGCTGTAGGTAGGCAGCACGGCCGAAGAGTCGCCGGAGTGGATGCCGGCCGGCTCAATGTGTTCCATGATACCCATGATGTGTACCTGCTCGCCATCGCAAATGGCGTCGATCTCGGCCTCTTTCGCGCGCTCAAGGAAGTGGTCGATGAGCACGCGGTGCTCGGGCAGGTGCTTGAAGATATTGAGCACCTGGCGCTCCAACTCGTCGTCGTTGATAACGATGCGCATAAACTGCCCGCCCAGCACATAGCTGGGACGCACCAGCACAGGGTAGCCCACCTGAGCGGCAATGCGCAGGGCGGCGTCGGTGTCTTCGGCTACGCCGTACTCGGGGTACGGAATATCAAGCTCCTTGAGGAGGTCGGAAAAGGCGCCCCGATCTTCGGCTAAGTCCATATTCGGAAAGCTGGTGCCAATGATGGGAATGCCGCGCTCGTGCAGGGTCTTGGCCAGCTTCAGGGCCGTTTGGCCGCCGAGCTGAACGATGACCCCATCGGGTTTTTCCAATTCCAGTATTTCTTCGAGGTGCTCCCAGTATACGGGCTCGAAGTAGAGCTTGTCGGCCACGTCGAAGTCGGTGGATACCGTCTCCGGGTTGCAGTTGACCATAATGGCCTCGTAGCCGAGGTCTTTGATGGCCAACAGGCCGTGTACGCAGCAGTAGTCAAACTCTATGCCCTGCCCGATGCGGTTGGGGCCGCTGCCCAGCACCACAATTTTCTTGCGTTCAGAGGGGCGGCTTTCGTTTTCGGTATCGAAGGTAGAATAGTAGTAAGGCGTCTTGGCCTCAAACTCTGCGGCGCAGGTATCTACCATCTTGTAGGTGCGCCGGATGTCGAGTTTTTTGCGGTAGCGGGTCACATCGGCTTCCTTTACGCGCATCACCCAGGCGATCTGCGAGTCGGAGTAACCCACCTCCTTGAGCTCGCGCAGAAAGTCGGCCGGTATGTCTTCCGGTACGTTGTAGCGCATGAGTTGCTCTTCCATTTTCACCAATCGCTTGATCTGCTTGATGAACCAGGGGTCGATCTTGGTGAGCTTGTGCACCGTGCTGCTGGGCACGCCTAAGCGCAGGGCGTCTTTAACGCGGAAGATGCGGTCGTCGCTGGCCTTCTCCAAGCGTTCGAGTATGTCTTCGGTCCTGATCCACTCTTTGATGTCGGCGCCCAAGCCGGCGCGGCCATTTTCGAGGCTTTGGCAGGCCTTCTGCAGGGCTTCGAGGAAGTTGCGGCCAATGGCCATCACTTCGCCCACCGACTTCATCTGGAGGCCAAGGCGGTGATCGGCGCCGGGGAATTTTTCAAAATTCCAGCGCGGCATCTTCACAATCACGTAGTCGAGCGTAGGCTCAAAGTAGGCCGAAGTGGTCTTGGTGATCTGATTCTTGAGCTCGTCGAGGGTATAGCCAATCGCTAATTTGGCGGCAATTTTGGCAATGGGGTAGCCCGTGGCCTTACTCGCCAGGGCCGAAGAGCGGCTCACCCGGGGGTTGATCTCGATGACGATGAGGTCTTCCGTCTCGGGGTTGAGGGCAAACTGTATGTTGCAGCCCCCGGAGAAGTTGCCCAGCGAGCGCATGGCTTTGATGGCCTGGTCGCGCATTTCCTGATAGGCCGTATCGCTGAGGGTCATGGCCGGCGCCACAGTGATGGAGTCGCCGGTATGGATACCCATAGGGTCGAAGTTCTCAACGGTACAGATGATGACAACGTTGTCGTTGGCGTCGCGCAGCAGCTCCAGCTCAAATTCCTTCCAACCCAACACAGCCTTTTCTACCAGCACCTCGTGGGTGGGGCTCAGGTTGAGGCCGCGGCGCAGCAGGTCGTCAAATTCAGAGGCGTGATGCACAAAAGCCGCTCCGGTGCCGCCCAAGGTATACGACGGCCGGATCACCAGCGGAAAGCCAATGTCCTGTGCCGCCTCTTTGCCCTCCAGAAAGGAGTTGGCAATATGGGACGGAGCCACGCTTAGGCCATTCTTGACCATGTGCTGGCGGAAAGCCTCACGGTTTTCCGTAAGCTCAATGGCGTCGATGTCTACCCCGATCATGCGCACATTGTAGCGCTCCCACACCCCGCGCTGGTCGGCTTCAATGGCTAAGTTGAGGGCCGTCTGGCCGCCCATGGTGGGCAGCACAGCATCGATCTGGCGCTCCTGCAAAATTTGCTCAATGCTCTCTACCGTCAGCGGCAGCAGGTACACATTGTCGGCCGTGACGGGGTCGGTCATGATGGTGGCCGGATTGCTGTTGATGAGGGTCACCTCTATACCTTCTTCGCGCAGCGAGCGCGAGGCCTGGCTGCCGGAGTAGTCGAACTCACAAGCCTGACCGATAATAATGGGACCACTACCAATGATGAGAACCGAACGGATGGATTGATCTTTGGGCATGTTGCACAACTTGGAACCGCCGCCTGGCGGCCGGTTAAAATTGCGCGCAAAGATAACCCGACGACGCGACTTTTGCGCATACTTTTTCTAATTTAGGGCACACATTTCCGCACTTTTTATTTTTCTTTACTCCGAAATCAAATGTTCCAAAACCACATGGACCAATCCTCTTCTTCCATTCACGCCGCCGGCGCGCCCCGCCCGGTAGGCTTGTATCCGCACGCGCGCCGGGTGGGCAACCTGCTTTTCCTGTCGGGCATAGGCCCCCGCGACCCCGAAACCAACGGCATCCCCGGCCTCGCCCTCACCCCCGCCGGCAACTACGCCGCTTTCGACTTCGAAGCCCAATGCCATAGCGTCTTCAAAAACGTCCGCGCCGTACTGGAGGCCGCCGGCGCCCGCTGGGAAGACCTCGTCGACATCACCGTCTTCCTCACCGACATGACCCGCGACTTTGAAACCTACAACCGCATCTACGCCGAGTACTTCAAAGACAGCCCCAATCCGCCCTGCCGCACTACGGTGGCCATCAACGCGCTGCCTACGCCTATTGCTATTGAGTTGAAGTGTGTGGCGGGGGTTTAGGGCTTGCTGGCGCAAGCGTTTAGGTGCGCTGCGCGCGTTTAGGAGTTTAGGGCTCCGCTTTGACGTGGGCGGCGTTGCCGCGGGTTTAGGGCTCGCTGGCGCGAGCGTTTAGGGGCGCTGCGCGCGTTTAGGGGTTTAGGGCTCCGCTTTGACGTGGGCGGCGTTGCCGCGGGTTTAGGGCTTGCTGGCGCGAGCGTTTAGGGGCGCTGCGCGCGTTTAGGGGTTTAGGGCTCCGCTTAGGCGTGGGGGGCGCTGCGCGGGTTTAGGGCTCGCTGGCGCGAGCGTTTAGGGGCGCTGCGCGCGTTTAGGGGTTTAGGGCGCCGCTCACTGTCTCACCGCTCACTCATGCGGGGCCCCGCCGCATATCATCTACTTCTTTATCACCTTGCGCGGCGCCGCGTGTTCCGCTCTTATGGCTGCCCGCACCGCCGCCCTTGGGGGGGCGTCGGCGCGGGCAGCCATACCGCTTCACCCGCTGGTCCGGGGGGGCTTAGCGTATGAGCACGATGCGCTCTGTGAAAGTTCCACCCGCGTGGCGCAGGGTCAACAGCAGTACGCCGGCGGGCATATCGGCGGTTGCAGTTAAGTATCGGTGGCTCGGGCCGGCCGGCGCTAAGTAGCGCTGTTGCAACAGCAGGCGGCCGGCAACGTCGCGCAGTTCCAGGGTTATCCAGTCTTCGGCGGGCAGATTCAGGCTCAGCAGCGTTTGCTCCCGGAAGGGGTTGGGCCATACCTCCATAGCGGCGCCCGCTATGGGCCGGGGCGCATCGGTCCAGTTGAGGGTCAGCGGCCGGGCGCTCAGGTCGTCGCCATAAGCTTCGGCAGGCAATGCTTCAGCGGCTGTGCTCAGGCGCAATACATCCTCCAGACTGCGACCGCCTTGCTCGGCCCTCACCGTCAGCCAGCCCAGCAATTGGTCTTCTATGGGCGCCGAGGCATAAGCCAGCAATCGGCCCGTCTCGGGGTTAAATGCCGAACTCCAAAGCGGATCGGCGGGTTGCCAGCTCAACAGCGACAAAGCCTGCGGATCGGCCTCAAACTGGAGTTGGAAGCCGACGAGGTTTTGCCCTTGGGGCAGGCTTATGGGCAGGCGCAGTACGGCGCCAGCGGCTAAGGTATGGGCCGGAGCGCTCAGGGCCATTAGTGTGCCGGGGCGGTTGGCTGTACCCGTACCCAGCATATCGCCTGTGCGGATGCCATAAAAATCAGCTCCTTCTACCGGCGCATCCACATCTTCAAAGCGCAGACTGTCGGGGTATACAAAGGGGTTGAGCCCAAAACTGAAGTTGCGGGGCACAAATTTCCAGGTGGGACAGCCTTGCAGGTTGCCATCGGAGCCCACCAGGGTCTGGCGCAACACCGTCAGGTCGTCGAAGTTGACGGTGCGGTTGCAGTCTACATCCGCAGCCAGCAGCAGGTAGGGCGAGTTCAGCGGCAGTTGGCCGTTGAGGTGGCGCAGCAGCCGAATGATGTTGAGGGTCGACAGCCCGGCCAAAGGCTGGTTTTTGAACGGCCTTACCGTATAGTCGCCGCCTTCGGCTACGCGCCGCAGGTAAAAGCCGTCGGCATTGGTGGTAGCTGCCGTATTGCCCGTTATGTTCACCGTCGCATTGATGATGCCGAGACCGCTGAGGGTGTGTTGGGGGTGGTGGATAATCTTACCGCTGATGGCTAAAGAAGGCAATACCTCAAACTGGCCGCCAAAAACGGTGGGCGTATTGCTGATGACCTGATCCTGGCAGTACTCCCTGGCGATGGCTTCCAACTCCAGATCGTATACGCCGGCTAAGGCATTGCCATTGGCGCATACGCGCACTTGCAACACCGTATCGCCATCGGCCAATTGCAGCCCCGGTAGCGGAGCCGCCCAGTCAAAAAATACCGTCCAGTCGTCGAGCAGCAGGTAGTCGAAGGCGCCGCCTGCCAGGTTGCCGGGCAGTACGTCTGTCAACCGGCCCGGCAGAGTATCGGTCAGAATAATAGCCCCACTGAGGCTGGCCACATCTGCTAAGCCCGAGCCCGTGAGCGGTATCCAGACACAGGAATCGGGCTGGGCAGCGCCGGCGCCCAATTGCAGGCTGTAGTTTTCTTCTAAGGCCGGATCAATACTCACCGTCTGGCACTGGCTGTCGGAGCTGCACGCGTTAGCCACATACAGGCACACCTCATGGATGCCCGCCGACAGCAGCGGTATTTCAAAGTCGGCTTCCGTACTCACGCTGAGGCCGTCTAACGTCCAGTTGTACGACAGCCCCGGAGCGGGCTGGGCCGTCAGTTGCAGCCCCTGACAGTCGAGAGGTGTAGCCGAAAACTGCGCCTGGGGTAAATTGCCGGCATCGACGGTAGCGCTCAACTGACCATCGCAGCCGCTAAGTGTTTCGTAGGTGATGGTATAGCTGCCCGGCGGCATATTGAATACGCCCGTGGCCGACGACTGATTGCCGATCCTGAAAAGATATTGCTCATTGGCGTTGACCGGCACAATGGCAATGCTGCCTAAGCCCGTCACGCAGTCGGCAGGCGTAGTAACTACCTCAAAGGCCAACGGTTCATACAGGTAAGTGACCACTACAAAGCTGTCGCAGCCTGCTGCCGTAGTAAGCGCCAACAGGAAGTCGCCCGCTGCGTCGGGGTCGCAGGTAGTCAGCGTATCTACTCCTTGTAAGGGCTCATACAGCACCGTCGTCACTACCGTGCTGTCGCAAGCGCCCCCGGTGGGGAAGGTTTCCACGAAAACGCCTACGCCGGCCGCCGAACAACTGGAGCCCGTAAGGAAAGTGGTATCCGGGAAGGAAACGCTGACGCGGTAACGCACCAGGCTGTCGCAGAAGTTGAGGCTGGGATAGCGGCGCTCCAGCAGGTATTCGCCTGCCTCCTCAAAATTTTGGTCGAGAAATCCCCCGCCGCAGATGGCCGTATCTACCTCCACCTCAATGGCGGGGCGCACGCGGAAGGTGAAGGTTTCGTTGTATACGCAGCCCTCGGTATCCTGCACAAAGTAGGTGTAGGGGTAGTCGCCTGCCGAGGCAAAAGCCACTGTGAGCGAATCGGGCGTAAGCGCCACTATATTGGAGTCGGCGGGCATCCATCCCCGGTTGTAGGGGGGCAGACTGCGATTAAAGTCGAGCGAGGCCTCGAAGAGGTAGCCATTGTCGGAAGGCCAGCGATCGGACAAGGTAAAGGTCCAGGTTCCGTTGAGCGGGCAGCCCTCGAGATCGCTCAGGGGGTCGAAGCTGTTGTAATTGCCGGGGGGCAGCACGCTGGCTAAACTGTCGGTGGCGTATTCCCAGAAGGTGCCCCGGGTAGCGTCGGTGGTCCAGCAATAATTCCAGCCGATACCGGGTTCCACTACCCCCCAGGGCGTGACAATGGCATTGGGCGCATCGGGATCGTCGGGGTCGCTGGGCTGGCCCAGTTGGGTAAAACCTAAGCCCGGAGGTAGTACGGGGTTATAATTATGTAGGGTAACAGAAACCCCGGAAGGACAGGTAACCACCAATTCGAGGTCGTGCATAAAAGAGTGCTCCATGCGCAGGCATATCGCCAGTTCGCCAGCGTCTGACAATGTAGAGTCGGCAGGGTAGCCGCTCACTTCCACGGGCGCCTCCAGCAGCAGGTCGGGCTGGTCGGGTATGGGGTAGCCTTCATTGTTGCGGAAAGGCACGGGCAGCCCGGTGAGGTAAAAGTCGGCCCCAAACGCATAAGTAAGCGTATCGCCGGGGCAGAGCAGCGGAATGGGATTTTCGACCACGAAGTCGACCTCGCGGGTGCGCAACACATAGTGGATGAGGCTGTCGCAACCCTGGGCCGTAGTCAGGGCCAAGGTATATTCTGTAGGCGCCTCCAGCGATACGCCATTGATGACGAATACATCGCCGGGGCAGGCATCATAAGTTTCGGTGTAGAGGTAGGCCGGGTACTGCTCTACGCTGATCTGGACGAGGCGCTGGGTATCGCCTACCACCTGATTAAGCTCATAATAGCCCGCCATACTAAAGGTTTGGCCATAGAGCGATACCGACTCGCCGGCGCAGAAGCCGGTAGCTACCGACAAGGTATCGTAATAGGTGACGGGGCCGCTCTGCGGGCTGCCGAACAAGATAACGGAGTTGAAGCCGGGATCGCCGGTATCGGCTATGGCAATGACCAATTGATAAGGCTGGCCGGGAATGAGCGACACCGCCGGCGTGGACAATACGCTGGTAAAGCCGTCGTAGACGAGCCCCGTAATGGGGCCTGCGTAATACTGGGTATAGTTGGCCCAGTTGAGGGCAAAGGTCGAGCAGTAAGCTTCGAGGGTTTCGGGCTCGGTGCCTGCAATGCCATTGTTGACGGTATTGACGCATACCGGCGTCGTGGGCGAGCCGGGTACCGTCATGAGGTTGACAGCCTCGTTGGGGAAGTCGCCGCTGAGGCCGGGGCCGCTGAGGAAGATGCCCCCCAAATCGAGGTTACTGGAGCATACGTACTCTAAGTAGTCCTCGGAGCCAAAGCGAAACGACAGCGGCAGACTGTTGGATACCGCCGTAAAGCTGATGGTGAGCGCAGCCCGGTCATAGATATCAGATTGCAGCAGGTTCAGCGGCTCCAACCAGGGGTCTGTGACGGGGGTATTGCTGAAAATGTGGCTCGACGTCTGATTAATGCCGCCAATGGCGTTGGTGACGCGGCCGGTGCCCAGCAGCAGCCCGCCGTTCATATTGGTGGCATTGAGGGGGTCGTTGAGGCGAGCGATGGCGGCGGGGTTGCCGGTATACGCAACCTGTTGAACCTGAACGCCCGGCCCGAGAACAGCCTGAGCCCAAGACTGAAGAATGGCGGATTGGCCGCCAGTAGGAAGGGGCGTGATGGTCATCTGACCCCACGAGCAGGAAACGGCCAGCAACAGGGCGGCCAATGTGGATAGAGGCTTAATCATACAAACACGTTTTTGGGACGCTGCAATTTACCTACATTGTGGTTAAATAACCAATGATTTCTGTCGAAAATACGCCGCTGTGGTTATTATTCTGTCCGGCGATTCACTTTTTAGCCATAAAAGGCTACCTTTGTACAGTACGGGAGCCGTTGTTCCCGGAGAGCCATACATACCATTGACCAAAATTTGTGCAACAGGCCTGCGCCTGTTTCAATTGCTATGATTTATACTGCCCTCCAGCAAGCCCGGTCTCAGGGACGCAAGCAATTGGCCGTCCTCATAGACCCTGATAAAACCAGCCGGGAGTCTGTCATTGCATTAGCGGATATGGCAGCCCAACATGGTATTGATTATTTTTTCTGGGGCGGGAGCCTCATCAGCGATACCCAGGCCGACTACTACCTGTCGCTCCTGCGATCGCATACGCAAAAGCCGATTGTCTTATTTCCGGGCAACATGTACCAGATCAGCCCAAGGGCCGATGGCATACTATTGCTGTCGTTGATCTCCGGCCGCAACCCCGACCTCCTTATTGGCCAGCATGTGCTGGCCGCCCCCCGGCTGAAAAAAAGCAAATTAGAGGTGCTTCCCACCGGCTACATCCTCATAGACGGAGGCGTGCCTACTTCGGTGAGCTACCTGAGCAACACCCAACCCATTCCGGCCGACAAGCCCGACATTGCCCGCTGCACGGCTTTGGCCGGCATTATGCTGGGGTTGCGTCTCATCTATTTAGATGCCGGTAGCGGCGCGCGCAGGCCCGTAGGCGACGATGTCATTGCCGCAGTGCGCCATGAAGTAGATGTACCGCTAATTGTGGGCGGCGGATTGCGCTCGCCGGAGGCGGCTGTGAAGGCCCTCGAAGCCGGCGCCGACTTAGTGGTGGTGGGCAACAGCTTAGAGAAAGATATATCGTGGCTACCCGACCTTTGCGCAGCCGTGCGCTCGGTGAGCAGCAACAAAGCCGAACGGATAGAGTCTTAGCCGGGGTATGAGCCGGCAGCGGCATCCGTTGGCATTTCTCCTGCATAGAAGCAGGCTTTTTTGCAATTCCCATTACACATGAGAACGGTCATCCAGCGCGTAAGCGAAGCTTCTGTAACCATTGAAGGCGTCGTAAAGAGCGCCATAGGCCCCGGGCTGTTGATCCTGTTGGGTATAGAAAACGACGACGATGCCAGCGACATCGACTGGCTGTGCCGCAAGATTAGCCAACTGCGCATCTTCGGCGACGAGGCCGGGCTGATGAATCTTTCCATCCAGGACAGTGGAGGCTCGTTTTTGGTGGTGAGCCAGTTTACGCTTCATGCCAGCACAAAGAAGGGCAACCGCCCCAGCTATATAAAAGCGGCGCGGCCTGAAGTTGCCATTCCGCTCTATGAAGCCTTTGTGGAACAGTTGGCCGCCATTTCGGGTCTGCCGGTGGCTACGGGCGAGTTTGGGGCCGACATGAAAGTACGCCTCCTCAACGACGGGCCGGTAACCATCTGGATTGACAGCCGACAGCGGGAGTAGCTATCGCCAGGAGCGGAAGCTGTATACGCCCAGCACCTGATCGTAGCGCCCGCCAACGGGCCGATAGTAGATGAAGATATGGTATTCGTTTTCGGTTTCGTAGAAATTACCTTCCGTCTCTGACCAATCGGGTACAACTGCCTGGCCCTTGGCGGGCTCGCGGGGCACCAGCACGTAGGCGTAGTTGTAATAGCCCTGCTTGAGGCGGGCTTTGCCCACATAGCCCGGCACCGCCGGATTAAAAACCATAGCATAAGCCGGCTTGAGCTGCCACTCTGTAAAATTGCCAATGAGGTAGAGGTCGTAGTCGTAAAATGAGTCGTCGCATCGGTACTCAAAGAGCATGTCTACATAGTCGCCGGTGAGGTCGGCATTGCCCTGATCGAAGTTTTCGATGACAAAATCGCCGTTGGCGTCGGCATAGCTAAAGTAAGCCTGATGGGCGCGACTGCGATCGGGCTGAACGTCCATGCTCACCCCCTGGTCGGTTACGTTGATGGAACCGGGCACAATAGTCTGTCGGTTGGGGTTGCGCAGCGAACGGAAGTCTAAGAAGCGAAATTCGTTGCCAGCCGGAAAAACCACCCGGTTCTGGTAGTCGAACAGGATGCTGTTGAGCTTAATGAGGTTGGGCGGCAAGCCATAGATGGCGTTGTCCCAGCGGCCGTTTTGCACCACGGTGGCGCGCAGTTCTATAAGCGGATTGCGGATGGTAAGGCGTTGGGGGTCGACGGCGAAGTCGATCTCGTGGTGGGTGCGCAGCTTATCGACGGAGGCAGCCCGGATGAGTTGGGCAGTAATGCCCACCTGCCGGTCGACCACCACAAAGCGGCGGGTGATGACGGGGCGTTTTACATCTTCATCCTCATAGACGGTGAGGAGGTAATTGCCCGACTTGGTGATGCGGGTGTCGTCGTTGGGTACCTGCAACTCGTAGTGGGCGTAGTTGGCGATGCTTTGGAAGGAAAAGCTCAGTTCGCGCACATAGTCTTCCTCATAGCCGTCGAGGTAGTCGAGCGGGGAGAGGTTGGAGGGCGTCCAGTCCATATCGCAATGCACAATGCGATAGACGTAGGTTTTGGCCCGCGAGTCGAAGTCGTCAAAGTCGAGTTGAAGGCGGGCGTCGCTGCCCAATTCGAGCAGCGGGAAGGTATTTTGATAGCCGGCGATGCCAAAGCGAACGCAGCCGATGTTATCGACGTAGGTGTTGTTGTAGTTGACCGCTCCGTGCTGGGCTGCGAGTCTGATGCACGAAAGCAGGGCCATCAGCAGGAATAAAGATTGTTTGCGTTTCATCATAGTTATCGTTTTTTTGGGCGGCTTACCCATGGGTTTCCTTCGAGCCAAAAGCGCCAGGGCCACTGGACGCACTCCTCCGCGTAGTCGATGCCAATGCGGGGGCCGCAGGCGACGGGCTCGCGGGCGGGGTCGGCGTCTTCAACCCATATCGGAGCGTCGGGTGCGAGCATGGAGGCGCCATTAGAGGTTTTGTGCAACCCCATGGCCTGAGACATAACGCCGGGGCCGGCTGTTAATTGTGGCGTTAATGCGCGCATGTTGCGGCGTTCGAGCATGGTTTCGAGCCCCAGCAGGGGTTCAATGGCCCGCACCAGCACTACGTGGGCCATGCCTTCGGGGCCGGTAACTATATTAAAAAGGTGGTGAATGCCATAGCAAAGATAGATGTAAGCCCGGCCGCCGGGTTCAAACATCACGCGGGTGCGTTGGGTAAACCGGTTGAGGTGGGCATGGCAGGCTTTGTCGTCGGGGGCGCGGTAGGCTTCCGTTTCCACGATGCGCCCAACGGTAAGCCGGCCGTCGAAACAAGTTGCGAGGCGTTTGCCCAAGAGTTCCCGAGCCAGAGCTACGGGGTCGGGGCGCTGGTAGAAGTCGGCGCCAAGCCGGGGGCGGGGGGCGCCAGGAGGGGAGGTTTTGTTCATGCCGGCCGGATTTGTGTGGTAAAGGTAAGGCAGGTAGGGGTAAATTTTAAATTCTCCGGCTCGGAGAATTATCCGTTCTCTCAGACTGCATTCCGCTTGGTATGGGCGCGCGCCGCTGCGGAGCCGCGTGAGGGGGTGCAGCGGTATGCCGACCCCGGGGAGGCATAGGAGCGGAACACCCGACCCCGCGCGCCTGAAGATTGGTTTTTGGCGCCCTCGGGCGCAGGCAGGTGTTTGGCGCGCGGGGGCACGCCCCAAAAAAAACAGTCGGCAGGGGCCCGCCTAAGGCCATGTGCGGCGTTACAGGAGGATAATGGGGTAAAATTTTACCTTTGTCAAAAATCAACGGTTATGAAACGATCAATGTGGATGGTGCTGGCGCTGGCGTTTTTGCCGATGCTGGCGAGCGCTCAGCAGCAGCGGGAGCCTTCGGCTTTTGCGAAGCAGTTGTGGTACGGCGGCAATGTGGTGTTGGGCTTTTCGTCGGGTTTTGACTACAGCCTGTTTCAGTTTGGGGTATCGCCTATGGTAGGCTATAAAATTACGCCCATGCTGAGCTTAGGGCCGCGGGCTTCGCTCATTTACAGCAATGTGGGCGTGCGCTTTGGCGGCGGGGGCGATGTGCAGCGGGTGAACACCCTCTCGTGGGCGATGGGCGCCTTTGCGCGGGTGCGCTTTGCGCGTGCGTTTTTTGGGCAGGTGGAGTACGTTTTTGAGAGTCAGCCCTTCCTCGACTCCAATCTGGAGGTATACCGCCAGAACCGGCCCAATGCCTACATAGGCGTAGGGTATACCACCAGTCAGGGTAGCGGCTGGGGCACCGAGATATTGGTGACCTACAACCTGACGCTGCCGGGCAACACCCTGCAATCGCCCTTTGACTACCGGATAGGTTTTACCTACAATTTTTAGGTTAGGTCTACGTTGGGGGATACCCGTTTTTTCTTTTTGGTTTTGTGTGGGTTACACCCAAATTTGAGCGAAAAACATTTTTCGGTCAAGGGGTATTCCATTCAAATCAAATGATTGAAACACAAAAGGTTATTTGGCCGATTAGCGGTTTTGCCAAAAATCAGTCAGGTCTATTCAAGTTAGCGTAAAATTTTTCAGGACTTCCATAACGCAGTAGTTTGGCTTTCGCAAAGCGGCCCTGACCGCAATTTTGTCTACAACCAAATTTTTGCGAAGTATGAGAAATTTTATCGCAACCTTATTTTTGTTAATGGGCTTTAGCATGACGCTTATTGCCCAAAACGCTACCGTAAAAGGGCGCGTTTCCGGCCCTGACGGTAGCCCGCTGACCGGCGCCAGCCTGCTGGTACAGGGCAGCAGCACGGGTACGGCCACCGACGTAGACGGCATGTATATGCTGGACGTAAAGGCCGGCGATGTTGTGCTGGAGGTATCTTACTTAGGCTATGAAACGGCTATCCGGAGCCTGAGCCTGAAGGGCGGCCAAACGCTGACGCTGGACATTCAGCTCAGCGAGGGCGCTGTGCTCACCGACGAGGTGGTGGTGTCGGCTTCGCGCCAGGCAGAAAAGCTGACCAATGCTCCGGCGACGATCTCGGTGATTGGCTCAAGGGCGATCAGCGAGCATCCGAGCTTCAACGTTGCCGAGCTGTTGGGCCGGCAGAAGGGCGTCGACTATGTTCGGTCGGGCATTTTGGGCGTGGGCGTCAATGCCCGGGGCTTTAACAGCGCCTTCAACCCCAAGAACCTTCAGATCAACGACAACCGCCTTTCTACCCTCATTGCTACGGGCCTGCCTTTCGGCGCCCTGAGTACTACGGTAAAAGAAGACATTGAGCGCATTGAGGTAGTGCTGGGCCCCTCTTCGGCCCTCTATGGCCCCAATGCTCACAACGGCTTGCTGAACACCATAACCAAAGACCCGCGCACGAGCCAGGGCACGACGGTGGCCTTGGGCGCTACGTCTTCGTTTGACGGCGGTTTGTTTGGCGACACGCCCCACGCTACCTCGGTGCGGCTTCGCCACGCCATGAAGCTGTCGGACCGGATCGCCTTCAAAGTGAGCGGCGAGTATACGGCGGGTCAGGAATTTCCCTTCACCGACTCGGTTTACATTGGCGTGGTGGGCTATCCCGAGCTGGGTTCGGCCTTCGACAACGAAGGCGAGCAGCGCCCCGACTACAGCTTCAACTCGCTGCGTGGCGAAGCGCAGGTGTACTACAACCTCAAGCCCTCGCACGACATTGTGCTGGCTTATGGCGGCAGCAACAGCAACAACATAGGCAACACCAACGCCGGCCGCAACCAGATCCGCGACTGGCGCCTGCACTGGTTACAGGCCCGCTATGTATCACCCCGCTTCTTTGCCCAGGTTTATCACACCTGGAGTAAGACCGACTCTACCTTTGCCATGAACCAGCGTACGGTCAACTACCGCTCGTTTATCAATGCCGGCTTCAGCCAGGAGGAAGCGCGCCAGCGCTCTTTTGGCCAGCAGTGGTTCCCCTCGCCGGCGCTGCCCGGCGGCGGCATAGCCCTCAACCGGGGCTCCATCTTCCAGGACCGCTCGCGCCGCCTCAATGCTGAAGCGCAGTACAACAACAAAGTGGGCATCCTGAGCTACACCATTGGCGCGCAATACCAGCAAGACGTGGCCAACAGCAACGGCACCTACCTGCTGGATCGCAACAAGGACGGCATCATTGAAGACATCATCATCAACCAGATCGGGGGTTATGCACAGGCCGACATCAAGCTGGCCGACCAGTTCAAGGCCGTAGTAGCCGCCCGTGCCGACAACCACGACCTCTACGGCTTCAACTTCATTCCGAAGGCGGCCCTCGTTTACTTCAACAACAATGGCTCCTTCCGCCTTACTTACGGCCAGGGTATTGCAGCGCCCACCATCCTCAACTTAGAGGCCAATATCTTCGGCGGCGTGTTGCTGGGCAATGGCGAGGGCTTCAGTGTGACGGAAATTGACGTGACCACCAACGAGGAAGTAGGCCGCTACACTGTGGATCCGTTGAAAGTGGAAAAAATTCGGACCATTGAAGGCGGTTATAAAGGCCGTATCAACCAGAAGTTGTTCATCGACGTGAACGCTTATTACAACTGGTCGCAGGACTTCCTCAGCCCGGCTATTCAGGCTGCGCCCGACCGCGACTTCTTCGACCACGACAATAACCCCGCCACGGCCGTTATCCCCCGCATCAAGGGTTATGTGACCGATCGCGGCGATCAGCCCTTAGGCGAGATCACTACGGTGGCCCCCTTAGCCAATGGCCAAAGCGGCGCCGACGTCATCCTCACTTACGTCAACTTTGGCAACGTGAATACCTATGGCGCCGACTTTTCGGCTACCTACGCCTTCACGCCCATGCTCACGGGCTCTTTCAACTACTCTTATTTCGGCTACGACATCGACGATACGGACCTGTCGAACGACGGCAACCGCGACGGCCGCGTAGACGAAAACGACCTGCCCATCAACACCCCTGCTCATAAGATCGGCCTGGGCCTCAACTATACGGGCAAGAAGTGGTTTATTTCGGCCTTTGGCCGCTGGGTGCAGGCCTATGACTTCTTCTCGGGCATCAACGTAGCCGCAGCTACCAACACCAGCCTCATCTATGCCGGCTCGCCGGTAGTGGAAAACACCCGCGTGGGCCGTTCTTTCAACAACGGCCCGCTGGGCGGCTTCTTCAACCTCGACTTGGGCGTGGGCTACCGCGTCAACGACTACTTCACGGTATCGGGTCAGGTAGTGAACGTGCTCAACCAGGAAGTGCGCGAGTTTGTGGCCTCGCCCGCCATCCAGCCCTTGTACTCGCTGGAGCTTAAGGTGAACATTCCTTACAACAAATAGGTTAAGCTATCTTTGCTGGCAGGCGCTCAGGCGCCTGCCGGCTACAGCTGTGAAGGGTGAGGCGTCCCCCCCGCCCACCCTTTTTTTCATCAACGTCTATCTCAATTACCATGAACGCCATTCTGATTTCCAGCGGCGCCTACGCACCCGAGAGGGTTGTGCCCAACAGCTATTTTAACGAATTGCTGGGCGAAGACGTAGACACCTGGCTTCGGGAAAACGTACACATTTACGAGCGTCGCTGGACGGGCCCCGACCAGTCGACCGCCGACCTCGCCGAGGCGGCCGCCCGTCAGGCCCTCGAAAGGGCAGGCGTGCGCCCCGATCAACTCGACCTCATCGTCATCTCCACGGATACTCCCGAGTTTGTTTCGCCCTCTACGGCATCCGTGCTACAACACCGCCTCGGCGCTACCCGCGCCGGCACTTTCGACATCAATACGGCTTGCGCAGGCTTTGTCACGGCCCTCGACATGGGCGCTAAGTACATTCGCGCCGACGAGCAGTACCAGTATGTGCTGATCATCGGCGCCTACAACATGAGCAAATACCTCAACCTTGAAGATAAGAAGACCGTTACCCTGTTTGCCGACGGCGCCGGCGCTGTGCTGCTGCGCCGCGACAATGGCGCCGGCGGGCGCGGACTATTAGCCAGTAAGCTGCTCACTGAAGGCCAGTACAACGGCTGGATGGGTATCTATGCCGGCGGCGCCCACCAGCCCGTAACCCCGGAGATTGTGGCCGAAAAAAAACATCTGCTCCAGTTTGTGCGCAAATTCCCCAAGGAGCTCAACCCCGAAAAGTGGACGGAACTCATTAACTTGCTGAGCGAAAGAGTGGGCGTGCCCCCGCAGGAGGTCGACCAATATTTCATCACCCAGATCAACATCAACAGCATCTGGGAAACCCTGGATGGCTTAGGGCTGCCCCGCGAGCGGGCTCACACCATTATGCACCAGTATGGCTATACCGGCTCGGCCTGCATTCCCATGGCCTTCAACGACGCCTGGGAAAAAGGTAAAGTGAAGGAGAACGATCTGCTGTATTTTATCGGCTCCGGCGGAGGGCTGGCCTTTGCCGCCGCCGCCGTGAGGCTCTAACCACAAAGCGAAAACCTGACCAAATATGAAGACCGACTGGACCGCCCAATGGGCGCTTTACAGCCCCCATAAAGTAGCCCTCAAAGAGTATGAAACCCAGCGCAGCCTCACCTATGGCCGCCTCGACGCGCAGGCCGGCCATCTGGCGCGCCGCTTAGAGGCTACCTATGGGCTGGCGCCCGGCGACCGCATTGCCGTGCTGGCCGAGTATTGCCTCGAATACGTGGTACTCTTTGCGGCGGCCCAGAAAGCCGGCTTCGTATTGGCGCCCCTCAACTACCGGCTCGCTGCTCCCGAACTCAGCTTTATCCTCGAAGACAGCGAGCCGGCCCTCGTGCTCTGGGAAGAAAAATTTGCCGCTACCCTGCGGCAGGCGCCGGCCTTTGGACAACATGGCGCGACCTGGCCTCTGGAAGACCTCTCGGCCTGGCTCGAAGCGCTGCCCCCGGCGCCCTACGAGCCCTACCCTGCGGCGGCCCTGCCCGAAGATCATCCCATGTTTTTGCTGTACACCTCGGGCACGACGGGCTTCCCCAAGGGGGCCATCTACACCCACCGGATGTTATTCTGGAACAGCGTCAACACGGCCATGAGCCTCATCGTCAATCAGGAGAGCCGCACCATCGTATGTATGCCGCCCTTCCATACCGGCGGCTGGAACGTACTGCTTACGCCCTTTCTGCACCACGGCGGCTATGTATGCCTGATGAAAAAATTTGATGCGCCCGCCGTCCTCCAACTGCTCGAATCGGAGGCCCCCACCCTCTTCATGGGCGTGCCCACTATGCTCAAAATGATGGCCGATGTGCCCGGCTTCGCCGACACCAACCTCGCCAGCCTCCGCTACATCATCGTAGGGGGCGAGGCCATGCCCATCCCGCTCATCGAGGTTTACCACGCCAAGGGCGTGCCCATCCGCCAGGGCTATGGCATGACGGAGGTAGGCCCCAACCTCACGAGCCTTCACCAGGATGACGCCATCCGCAAAAAAGGCTCCATCGGGCGCCCCAATTTCTACGTCGAAACCCGCATCGTAGACGACAACGGCGAAGAAGCCGGCCCCGACAGCTCCGGCGAGCTCTGGCTACGCGGCCCCATGACTACCCCCGGCTATTGGCGCAATGCCGACGCCACCGCCCGCGCTTTCTCCGAGGGCAACTGGTTTCGCACCGGCGACCGCGTGCGCCGCGATGCCGAAGGCTATATCTTCGTCGTCGACCGCATCAAAAATATGTTCATCTCCGGGGGCGAGAATGTTTATCCCGCCGAGGTGGAGCGCATCATCCTGGGCTGCGAGGGCGTAGCCGAAGCCGCCGTTATAGGCGTGCCCGACGCCCGTTGGGGAGAGGTGGGCCACGCCTATGTGGCCCTGGCGCCCGGCGCCCACCTCAACGAGCAGACCCTCATCGACCATTGCGCGCGCCACTTGGCGAAGTTCAAAGTGCCCCGCTACATCACCTTCCTCGATGCACTGCCCAAAAACGACACGGGTAAGATCAATAGGAAACTGCTCAAATAGGCATGCGTTTTTATGAAGGGATACTACGGAGGGCGTAGACTTATACTTCTATTTTGCACCCAAGCATTATGCCTACTCTGACAAAGTAGTTTTGGAGATGGAAATGACGTAGATCTTTATCAGGATGAATTACATTTGTGACATTGGCTGCTGACTAAGCTCAACTTTAGCATTTTACGCCGTTGGATAGTATACATGCTCACTCCAGTATCCTGGCCCAGGCTGTATCCCGCAGGTAAAAATAGCCCGTACGGTTGAGATCATCGTACAGGATAGGCCCAAAGGGCGCCGCGCAGGCTCGGTCCAATCGCCTGAACTCATCCAATGGCGCATCGTCGTTGGTGATGTATAGCGAGAGGGCCGAGTCGGGATGCGACAACGACGACAGCAACAGGGTCTCATAAGGCGAGGCCCATTCCATTTTGAGTTTATCCATAGGCGCTTTCTGTTTCAGCAACAAAAAGCGCTGTTCAGGGTACCCCCTAAGCCACTCCACCATCTGCTGTAACCTGAAGTAGCGACCGTGATACTCCTGAAAGGTATGCACCAACTGCCCGCCTCTCACCATCAGCAACGCGGCAAAAAAACCAACCACTACTGCGGACCGCCATTGGGGCATCCAGTCGCAGGCCAGCGGCAAGGCAATAAAAAGCCCCAGCATCAGATAGTAACTCTCAATGTAGAACAACTCTGCCCCCCAGTGGTAGGTCGTCAGTATCAACGCCAGCCAGCTTAAGGTAGCGCCCCATAGCCAAGCCAATAGCCGCCACTGCCGCCGACCGGCATAAAAATAGCTGAGTCCGGCCAGTACAGGCAGGTAAAACCAGTATACAAACAGCGCATGAAGCCCAAACTCCCGAGTAGCCGCCAACCCAAAAACATGAAGCAGCCGGTCGGTAAAGCCTTCCGCCATACCCATAGCGTGCGCGTCGTAGGCGTTGCCGGTCGCTAAAAAGTGCTTATAGGCCATCGCGGCTATGGCCATCGCCGGCAGCAGATAGCGGCTCAGGCGGCGGCGCTCATCGCCCCCAATCCGCAGGAAGAAAAAGCCCCAGGCATACAACAGCGCTACCACCGCCAACGGATGCCAGTATACCACCGCCACCGAAAGCACTGCCGCCACCGCCTTGCCGACCCAGCCCGGCTTCAAGGTTAAGCCCACCGTCAGCAGCGCCGCCGCACAGCCCTGAATCAATTCCGACTGTATCCAAAAAAACGTATGCGTCATCATCAACAGGTAGTACAGCGCCAGCGCTACCGCTATGCGCGGCTGCCGAGCCCAATAGTACAACAGCCCAAAAAAAATGAGTGGATAGGCCTGAAACGCCACCGAATATAGCCCCAGTACCCACGGCAGACTCAGTCCGGCTTTCACCGCCGCCAACGGCCACAACTGTACCAAGGCCGCTCCAAAGCGCTGTGCCTGTATCGCCAGGTCGCCCCGTACAATCACCGAAAAAACCTGATAAGCCGCATCTATCATAATCACCCGCTCTCGCCAGTACAAGGCCGCCAGCAACAGCAGCAACAGCAGCCCCCCGGCCGCCAGCCGCAGCGGCCAGGGCGAAGCATAGCCGCCATCCCACCCGGGCTTAGCCTGCCCCACCGGCGTTGGCTTCAAGTCTGATGTATTCATATCGCTGTATTTTGCCCCGCCGCATTCCTGCACCCCAAGGCTAAGGTTCTGCAAAGCTCCAAAAAAATAGCCATTACTCAAGACCGCAAAGTGGGATTCATCAAATTCGGCTCCCGTGTCGACCTCTTTCTCTCGCTATCCCCGGCGATATAGTTCTCCGAGTTAAGATGAGTGAAAAATTGACGCCGCTATTTTTGGGGCTGGCAAGGCAAAAAACGCAGACATAGCCTAAGAGAAAAAGAGCAAGTAAGGATTCACAAATCTTGGCTTGGAGAACTATAAAATCATGGCTTCTGTCATCCTCGCGCTCCACGCTCGTGCGCAGCTCCTAAAATTCAACGCTCTATGCTTTTACTCGTGCCCCCTGCTGGCCTATGTGTACACGAGCAATGTCAACAAAAGGCCATGACTAATGGGAGTGTGCATTATTTCCATACGATGCTATGTTGTTCCTTAGCACGCTGGTCAATTGCGGCCGAGCGCCCACGGCGCCCTACCTCCGCCCCCACCCAACTGCACCGGAGGCGCGTCGGGCGGCCAATGCGCTTTGAGCCAGGCATTCATCTCGGCCCGAAAGCCCTCTTGGTCGGGTTCCAGCTCCAGCCACAGTACGACCTTGGTCTGTGCCCGGCGGGCGTAGGCCCGTGTCCAGAAAATGCGGTCGAAGCGCGTCCAGGGCAATTGCAGCAGCAGCGGCTCTATCCAGCGGTACAGGCCCGAGCGGCGGTAATAACCATAGATGGCGTGTATGGCGCGTTGGGTATCGGCGGTTTTTTGCAGCAGTTGAGCGCCCAGCTCGGCCGGCGTCTTTAATACCGGCAAAAACTCGCGCCGACGGCGAAAGTTTTTCACCTCAATGAGCCAGAGCGAGCCGTCGGGGGCCAGCGCCATGAAGTCGACGGCCTTGAGGCCCTGCCCGCTCAACCCCCGGTAATAGGTATGGCGGTCGTAGTGCCTGACGCCCCAACCTCGTGGAAATGAAAACACCAGCCCGCTCTCTTGGAATACCATAGGGCAAAAATAACAAAAAGCGCGCAAGCCATACCTTCACCGCATTTTCCCACCTACAACCACGCCAGCCACAGGCTGCGCAGGCTGAGCACAATGATGAGCGCCCCCACCAGCAGCATAGCGTAGCGGGCATTGATGTAGCGGCACAGATAGGCGCCCAGCGGCGCGGCCAGCGCCCCCCCCAGTACCAACCCGGCAATGATCTGCCAGGCGCCGGTGCCCACCGACAGGCTGAAAATCCCCGAAGCCGTAAAGGCTACCAGAAACTCCACCGCATTCACCGTGCCTATGGTGAGGCGGGGGTTGTTGCCCGAGCCCAGCAGCGTAGACGTAACAATGGGCCCCCAGCCGCCCCCGCCCGAGGCGTCGATGAAGCCGCCAAAAAGCGCCAACAACCGCGGCCGCTTGTACTCGCGCTGCGCCATAACCCGGTACCGCGCCTTGCGAATGACCACTATGCCCATCACCAGCAGGTAAAGCGATACCCAGGGCTTGATCATGGCCCCATCAAACGACGAAAGCGCATAGGCGCCCAAGCCCGCACCCAGCGCGCCCGGCAGCGCCAATTGCAGGAAAAGCTTTCGGTCTACATTGCCCATCCGCCAGTGCGAAATGCCCGAAATGGCCGTCGTAAACACCTCCGCCACATGCACATTGGCGCTGGCAATGGCCGGCGGCACCCCCGCGCTCATCAAAAACGACGTGGAGCTCACCCCATACGCCATGCCCAAAGAGCCGTCTATGAGCTGAGCCGCAAAACCCACCGCCAAATACGTAAACAACTGTACGTCGGCAGCAGCGGCGGCAGCGCCCAGCGCCTCCTGCCAACTATAAGCCCCCGAGGCCCACAACCCCAGCACCAGCAACAATACCAGCAACCCGCCTGCCAGCGCCAGCCAGGCGTACCAGCGCATCAGCCCCCAGGCTATCGCCGCGCCGGCCGTCAAAGCGCCACTTTTATTTTCCGTCCCTTCCATTTCGTCGTCGTTGATACTACAAAAAGCAGAACGCCACAAAAGTATACAATTCCTATTAATTTAGTATGAATTTCGTGTAAGGTTTTTTGGGCGCATCCCCGGCGGCCCGAATGGGCAGGCTGCCAAAGGAGCGTCAAACTTCGGGCCGCCGGGGTCGGGTGTTCCGCCCCGCCCTCGCTACACTCGGTCGGGTAAATATTATGCGCTCGTGCCTCACGCATACCGCTTCACCCCCTTGCGCGGGCCGCCTACTCCCCCTCAAAGAGGATGTTCATATCAAAAGCATGATCCACGCCGGCGTTGAAGGCGCCTGCCGCCAATGGGAAAGTGGTCAGCAGGGTAAAAAACACTTGCTTGGAAACGCCCGTGGCGGTTTGAAAGCGCAGCTTGCGCGCCAAAAATTCATCGGCCTGTTGCCGCGTGAGGGCAAATGGCGCCGAATGGAATTTTAGCTCAAATAGGTTGATGGCATGATCCTGACGATCGATATACGTACCAGAAAGGTCTTGCCTACCCGCCTCCTGCCGATAACGGCCACCAATTCTGCCTCTTCGCTTTGAAGGGCCTTCTGTAATATGGCTTGTTCGGCCTGTCGGCCCGTCAGCTTGGTCTTCATGGCGCATAGGATTGGTTTACGTTTATAAAAATACAAGATTCCGCCAGATAAAGCAAGTTATATCTGGCGGAATCTGTTTTTCTGAGATAGATTCCGCCAGATATAGTACATTATATCTGATGGAATCTTTCCCGGCTCATAAACTTGTTATCAGGACAAAATTGGCCGCCTGTAGCCGTTTGATACCCCCGGCGAACAGGTCTAATGATCCAGCGCCTGTTCGCCGGCCAGAATGGGCACGGACAGATAGTTTTCAGCGGGCGGCAGCAGGCAGGTGGCGTATTCGGTAAAAGCGCAGGGCGGGTTGAAGGCCTGGTTAAAATCTATGCATACCTGCCCTCCGTCGGTGGGTCGGGGGCAGTAGAGGTAGCGGCCTGCGGGATAAGTGGCCTCCCCGGTGGTTTCGTCGGCAAAGATGAGAAAGAGCTTATCGGGGCCCTCGGCCAAGGCCGTCAGGCGGCAATCTTTGCCTCCGATGCGAAACGACAGTCGGCCGGCCACAGGCGTAGGCACGTCCATACCCAGCACATTGCGCACCAGCAGGGTCTCGGGGCGGGTTGTAGCTTCCCAGCGCGCCGATACCATCCATGCCGCATCGTCGGGGTAGTGCGGGATGGGCCTCATGCGAATGCGGGTGGGCAGGGCCGTATCCCAGAGGCGCAGCCCATAGCGGCCGCCCCGCTCGATGAACGTCCAGGCCCAATTGTCTTTTTCCATGAGGGGCGCCGGCTGTCCGGGCTGCCAGTCCCAGGCGTGGGCAGGGGCGCCATCCACGGAGACGCCGGCGTCCGGCGCGAAGCGCATGGCCAAGGCGCCGTCGGCGCCCAGCCGGATGACGCCCAAGGTAGCGGGCGCCCCCTCGGGGAAGACCACCGCATGGGCAGAATCGCTGCCAAAGGAATTGTCGCCGGGCGATAGCCAGTACAGGCCGGCCAAGGCCACCCATCCGCGGGGCGCCAGCAGTTCGTCGAAGCGGGCCTGTCGCCAGCGCTCCTGCTGGGCGGCATAATCGATAGGGGGCGTACACCCGGCGGTTTGGGGCGCGCGGCAGGCGGTAGCCAGCCATAGCAGGAAGGGCAATGCGCCCAGAATGCGGTAATCCATCATCGTGGCATGGTATGGTGACCAGACAAAAATACCATTTCACCGCGAAAATTCGCTCAATTTATGCAGATGTTGCAGAAGTGTATTATGTTTGTCAGCGTCTTCGCCGCTTAAGCGCGAAGCGCCTTGGCTCATGGAATCGCATACTGCACAACCCAAAGGATGGCGCGGCCGTCTGGCCGCCTGGACGCTCAGGTTATTTGGCTGGAAGGTGGTCAACCACAATGCCGCGCTGCCCGATAAGTACATCCTCATTGTTATTCCGCATACGTCCAACTGGGACTTCCCCATAGGCGTGCTGGCCCGGGCGGCTTTGGAAGAAGACATGGTCTTCATCGGCAAATCTTCGCTATTCAAGGGGCCGCTGGGGCCCATTATGCGCTGGCTCAACGGCTACCCCGTAGACCGCAGCCAACGCTCTAATTTTGTGGATGCCGTAGCCGATATTTACAACAGCAAGTCTTCTTTTAAGGTATGCATCTCGCCTGAGGGCACCCGCAAAAAGGTAACGGAGCTCAAAACGGGCTTTTACTACATTGCCTTAGAGGCCCGCATTCCCATTGTGCTCTGCCGCTTCGACTACGCCCGCCGCGAGGTCGACATCAGCCTGCCGTTCTATCCCTCCGGCAATAAAGAGGAGGATTTTGCCTTCATCCACAATCACTTTAAGGGCATTCGGGGCTTCTGGCCCAAGTACAGCTTCGGCATCGACTGAGCAGGGACGCAACGCATCCTGCGCGCGCCTATGGTTGGCAATAACCATCAATGTTGTATTTTTTTTAGACAGGATTAATAAGGATGGACAGGATGATGAAACACGGCGCTTTCAGCGCCCTGTCTCCCTTGATCGTCTCTGATCGTCTTAGTGTGCCTTTAGGCCGCCCGCCCGAGGTCAGGTCGGGTAAACCAGACTGATATACTCCGGCTGGCATACGGCTAATGAAGTGGATATGCGCTCCTACCAACGCCTCATTAGCCGCCTACTAACCCCAGATAACGCCCCCGGAGTTCGGACCAGGGGGTGAAGCGGTATGCCGACCCCAAGGAGGCATAAGAGCGGAACACCCGGCGCCGCGCAAGGTGATATAAGGCGTAGATGATACGCGGCGGGGCCCCGCATGAGTGAACGGTGAGACAGTGAACGGTGAGACAGTGAGCGGTGAGCGGTGAGCGGCGCCCCCACGCCTAAGCGGAGCCCTAAACCCCTAAACGCGCGCAGCGCACCTAAACGCTTGCGCCAGCAAGCCCTAAACCCGCGGCAACGCCGCCCTAAACCCGCGCAGCGCCCTAAACGCGCGCAGCGCACCTAAACGCTTGCGCCAGCAAGCCCTAAACCCGCGGCAACGCCGCCCTAAACCACCGTCCAAGCCTCCGCTTTCCCTGCAAACAACACTTTGGTACGCGCCCAGGTGCTGATGAAGAGTTCCGACTGGCGATAATGATTGAGGGCTTCTTCGCTATCCCAATGGCTGAAGGTAAAGAGGACGTTGTCGTTGGGCGGCAGGCTTTGCCACAGTTCGAGGTGGCGGCAGCCGGGAAAAGCCCGGATGAGGGGGCTCGACGCGTTGAAGATGGCCTGAAAATCGGCGACGCGCTCGGGCGCGAAGGTCATTTTTACGATGCGTTTGATCATGGCAGCGAGGTGAAGTCTATTTGGACGCTGTCTTCCTCTTTGAGGCCCAGCAGGGAGGCGGCCTGGCCCATGTGGATGGCGATTTCGAGGAGGTCGGCAGAGTTGAAGCGGCAGAGGGTTTCGCCAATGGGGGCTTGCTGATAGTGGTCGGCGAGGCGGGTGATGGGGTCGTGGCGCTTGAAGTAGAGGTGAAATGGGCGGCCCTGGCCTACCTGCTCGAAGAGTTGGCGACTGATGTTGAGGATGACGTTGCCGTATTTGTCGATGTAGATGACGGAGCCGCGGATCTGATTGGCGCTGATGATGGGCTGAAAGGCTAAGCGCTCCTCCCACTGATCGGTGGGTTCTCCGATTTCGGGCATGGGCTTGCCGGACAGCAGGGCGGCGGCGGCGGCGGCATAGGTGTCGGCTAAAGGAAAGGCGCCGCCCGATGCCGCCCGAAAGCGATAGAGGGCGGCGGGGCGTTGGCGGAGGGCCAGCGAAAAAACGCCGTTATCGGGGCCGATGAAGTAGTGGCCTTCGTGGGCGAAGCAAAGAAACCAATTGTCGGGGCCCACCCGATCATTGACGCTCAGCACGTGGATGCTGCCCTCGGGGAAGGCGCGCCAGGCGTTGCCGAAGATGAAGGCGCCCTGGAGGATGTCGTAGTTGGCGATGTCATGACTGATGTCGATGAGACGAATAGCGGGGTGTACGCGCAGCAGCGCGCCTTTGAGGAGGGCGAGGTGATAGTCGCGCCAGCCAAAGTCGGAGGTAAGCGTAAGGATGGGGCTGCTTGGTTCCAAAGTCGTTTTGGGTTTTGATCAGCGGGCAAAGGTAAGCAATAGACTCGTTCAGCGGGATCACCAAACGGCTGCAAGCGGCAAATTTTGTCCTGACCCCGCAGAACAAGCCCAACAAACCCGACATTAGCGCCGGCGTTGGTATTCGTTGATGGCGAAAGCCCAGCGGTGGCGGTCGTCGGGCTCGCGGCGAACGGAATGCAGCAGTTCCCATTCGGCCCAGCGCAATTGGTGGAAGGGAAAAAACGCGTCGGCTTCGAAGAACCCGTTGACGAGGGTAAGGTAGAGGTAGTTGGCGATGGGCAGGGCCTGGGCGAATACCTCAGCGCCGCCGAGGATAAACCACTCGGGCTCGTGGGCGAGGCGGCGGGCGGCTTCTTCGAGGCTGGGCACGGGCTCGCAGCCGGGGGGTAGGGCTGGTTGGGCCTGACGGGTGAGGATGAGGTTGCGGGTATCGGATAGCAGGGCGTCTTCGGCCAAGGCGCTTTTGCGGCCCATCACAAAGGGTTTGCCTGCGGTTACGCGGCGGAAGTGCGCCCAATCGTCGGGCAACTGCCACGGCAGGCGATTTTCGATGCCGATGGCGCCGTTGAGGGCCGCCGCTGTGATGAGGGCAACCTTGGGCGTTGTATTTTGCACCTTTATTTTATTTTTCCTCTTAAAACATCGGCTCAGAGCCAATGTTCTTGTAAGCATGTCCAAGATTAGCGTTGCGGCCGCTGCGCCGCCTTCGGCCCGGCTGCGCGTATTGGCGGCGGGCTTGGTGCTCATCAGCGCCATTTGTTTTTCGGGCAAGGCGGTGCTGGTCAAGCTGGCCTACCGCTACGACATCGACAGCGTTTCGCTGCTTGCGCTGCGCATGTTGTTTTCGCTGCCCTTTTTTGTGGCGAATACCTGGATCGGGCGGCGGCGCTATTTAGCCAAGGGCGGCGCTCCTTTGGCCGACGCGGGTCACTGGTTGGCCGTAGGCGCCCTGGGGTTATCGGGGTATTACTTAGCCAGTTTGTTTGACTTCATGGGGCTGCAATATGTGACGGCGGGCCTCGAGCGACTCATTCTCTTCCTATATCCCACCTTGGTACTGCTACTGACGGCGCTGTTTTTTCGCAAGCGCGTGAGCAGGGCCCAATACATTGCCCTGGCGCTCACCTATGGCGGCATTGCCCTGGCGCTGCTCGATAAGACCCACGCCGGCCACTCGGCCAACCTGCCGCTGGGGGCGGCGCTTGTTTTTCTCAGCGGACTGATGTACGCCATTTATATGGTGGGCAGCAGCCGATACATCAGCATCATGGGGCCGCTGTACTATACCTCGGCAGCTATGCTGGCGGCTACGGCGGCCATCCTCATCCACTACGGCTTTTCGAGCAGTGGGGACTTCGATGCGCTATGGCGCCATCCGGCCGGGCTGTACGGGCTGGTAGCCATTATGGCGGTGTTTTCCACGGTACTGCCTACGCTGTTGGTAAGCGTAGGCATACGCATCATCGGGGCCGGCAATACGGCCATCATCAGCAGCGTAGGCCCGGTGGCTACCATTGGTATGGGTTATGTGTTTTTGGGCGAGACCTTCGGCGGCTGGCAGATACCGGGTACTGCGCTGGTACTGGCAGGCGTGCTTTGGATAAGCTTAGCGAAGGAAAAGCCATAGAGGGCGGCAGTTGTCGGCAAAGGGCAGGGCATAAAAAAGCGCGGGTGCCTTTCGACGCCCGCGCACATTAGGGATACACCTGAAGCCTCTCAAAGCTTGTTTTATCCCTTACTATCCCCAGTTATAGCTTAATCGTGGTAGCTGCACAGCACCTCGCCGGCAGGCGAAAACGTGACGGTCAGCTTCTCGTTTCCGTTGTTGGGGCGCAGCCGCACTTCATACCGGATGCCGCCATCGGGGAAGTTCTGGCGGGCAATCTTATTGTCTTCAATCTGGAAGGCTGCAAATTGGTTCGCGATGGCTTGCGCAACCGCTACGGGCAAATCCGACTGGCTGATGCGGCGCTGGGTGAAGAGCAGCTCTCCGCTGAGGTTAAAGAACAGGTAGAAACCGCTGGGTACAGCGCCTTCAAGTCCCACTTCGTAGGCCATTGTGCCATTGCACAGCAGGCCGCGCTCTACTTCTTCTACCGTAGCATTGCCATAGTTGGCGTTGATGTAGTCGCGGGCAGACTGGGGCAAGTCGTTGAAGGTGAGGTTGGCGCTGCCGCCGCCGTTGCCGCCGCCATTGCCGCCGCTGTTATCGTCGTCGTCGTCGTCATCATCGTCATCATCGTCGTCGTTGTTGCCGCTACCGCCGTTGTCGTCGTCGCTATCATCGTCATCATCATCGTTGTCGTCGTCGTTGTCGTCAAGGCGAACGCAAATCAGCGCGCCATCGGTGGTGAAGTAGATGTCGGTGGAGTTCACCAATTCTACATCGTAAATGGTGATGCCGAATGCCGTGCGGCGCTTGACCTCATCAACGGCCTGGCCGGGGAAGTTGGCGGCGATGTAGTCGCGGGCAGCCTGGGGCAGATCGTTGTAGGACACGTGCTGGCTGCTCACCGACTGATCGGTGGCCAGCAGTTGGCCGGCTTCGTTGAAGAGCAGGAAGGTGTTGGCGCCCGGCGTATCTATTTCCAGCGTATAGCGGATGCCGTCGGGGGTGTTGTGGCGGCGAATGTTAAATACGCTGTAGTTGCCGTAGCCGGCCGCTACCTGATCACGGATGGCCTGAGGGAGGTTAGCCAATGATACGCTGCTGCCGGGCGAGCAGGGGCTTTGGAGTAAGGCGCCGCCATTGCTGTCGTCGTCATAGCCGCCGCTGCTGTCGTCGCCGCTATTAGAGCCGCCGTTGTCGTCGTAGCCATTGCCGCTGTCGTCGAGATCGACGCAGATGAGGGCGCCGTCGGTGGTGAAGTAGATGTCGGTAGAGTTGACGAGCTCCACATCGTAGATGGTCACGCCAAAGGCGGTTTTGATTTTCACTTCTTCCACCTGCTGGCCGGCAAAGTTGGCCTCAATATAGTCGCGGGCGGCCTGGGGCAGAGCCGAATAGGCTACGTGCTGGCTGGAGGTCGACTGGCCCGAGGCGATCAGTTCGCCGCCTTCATTGAAGAGCAGCTCGGCATCGGGGCCGGGGATTTCCACCTCTACGCTAAAGCGCACGCCATCGGGGGTATCGTAGCGGCGGATGCTGCTGAGGGTATAGCCGGAGTAGTTGGCCGTCACATAGTCGAGCGCAGCCTGAGGCAGGGCGCCCGCCGGTATGCGTCGGTCGGGGGCGCAGGGGCTTAGGGTGAAGGTGCGCAGATCGACGCCATTGGGCGAAGTGGGCAGGATGCTGTCGTCTGGATTGCAGGCAGCAAGTAAAAGAACGGATGCGAAAAGCAGCCAGGATGCGAAAGATTTCATAGCTTAGTTATGTTGATTGGTTGAAAAATAAATGCTGGTAGTAAAATAGGTTCCGTCTTCGGTGTCGGCCCGCAATTGGTACAAACCAGGCGGGGCCGTTTGGGCATTGACGAGGTATCGGCCGTCGCCCTGAGCATGCCAGCGTATGGGCATTGAGCGCCCGAGGGCGTCTATGAGCCGCATACCGGCGATGTTGTCGGGCGCTTGCAGCCAAAATAGGCCGTCGGCGCTGGGGTTCGGATGCGCTTGTATGGAAGCGCCGGGGAGGGCAGGCTGTTGGCGGGTTTTTACCACCAGGGCGCTATCGCGGGTGACGATAATGCTGGCCGTGTCGGGGTGCGCAGGTATGGTAGCAAACTGTGCGCCCATGAGCCGCACGCTGTCGATGCGAATGTTGAGGGTGTCGATCTCCAGCCCTACAATGATGTCTTCAATGAAGATGGAAAACTCCCCGATCTTGCCCGAGCCGTTGATGCCCTGCTGGTTGGTGCGCGTAATGGCTACCCAGGCCTGGCCTGTATCCTCGTCCTCTTCAGACAGTTTTAGCAAGTCGTTGTTATCGGCGTTGATCCAGCTCGTTTCCGATTCCTCAAACTCGAAGCCGTTGTCATCCCTAACCAAGTTGGCATCAAACGAAAGCTTTAAGGCCAGGCCATAGAAGTCGGACACAGGCAGTAAGCCATCCCCCAGAAGCAGGTCGACGGTAAAGGCGGCGCCCGGCTCTACAATGGTAGCCGAAGAAGCCAGCCGAAGCCGGGGCGCCGTACTGCCCGTGGCTGCATTGACATAGCCGTCGGGCGCCTGTGCGCCATGCGTAAGGTTGAAGTTGGGGTCTATCGCATCGTCGAGGTCGCCCTCATCTACAAAGCCGTCGCCATTGGCATCGGCATAAGCATAATTGACGCCATCTGGAAAAACCTGCGCCCAGAGCGTAGTGATGGGCTGCGCCTCCCAGTCGGTAGTAGCCCCCGAACGCTCGGGGCCGCCGGCGCCATAGGCAACACCTAAGTACAACAGGTCGACACCGCTTACGATGCCGTTGTTGTTGACATCGCCCGGCCACATCAACTGGGCGCTGCCCCTTGTGGCCGTCATCAGGGCCAATACAGCCGTGATGGCGGTGATGGCAGCGGTGCGAAGGCTTGTTTTTCTCATGTCGGTTCTTTTTTTCTTCAGTTGTTTCCCTTTGATGAAGCAAACTTACGGGCGTTTTCATGTCGATACAACTACACTTTTTTATATTTGCCGAAAGTTAAAAAGCGCTTTACAATAAACCATCAATGAAAAAGTACCTGGAAATCAATATTTTTACATCTTCATTTTATGTTTTTTTATAAAATGAATTAATTTTTTGTCATTAAAACACCCGCATTTAGTCTTCATTTTTATGGCCGATCGGAAGTTTTTTTCAGCACTAAAAACGTGTTCGGAGGCAGAACTGGCTCATTTTCGGTCGTTCGCGGCTTCTCCCTACCACAACCGGCGCACCGAATGGTTGGCGCTGCTCGACTACCTCATCGGTTGTTGGCCTCTGTTTTCGGAAGCCGATACGCAGGCGCCGCGCCTCTATGCCCTGCTACAGCCCGGCGCCCCCTTCAACGACAAAGACCTCCGCTACGCCCTGAGTGGGCTCAATCAGTTGCTGGAGCGCTTCTGGGCCTTCGAGCGCTTTGGCGCCGATGCGCTGCGCCCCGACCTCGACCTCATGGCGGTGCTCACCGAACGGGGCCTCGACAAGGCCTATCGGCAGGCGGCGCGGCGGGCGGCTCAACAACTCGAACGACAGCCGCGCCATACCCGCTACTTTCAAGACCAACTACAACTGCTGGAGCTCGAAGAACAACAATTTGAACGACAGCGCGTGCGCCGCTTCGACAACGCCATACAGCGCGCCGCCGATACCCTCGACGCCTATTATTATCTTCAGCGCCTCAAGCTCACCTGCGCCATGATCGACCGGCAGCGCATCCTTCAGGGCGCCTATGACCTCGGCCTCACCGACGAGTGGCTGCGCCACCTTCAACAGCGGCCTTTTTTTCAGGAGCCGGCCATCCAGCTCTTTTACCATGTATTGTGCGCCCTGCGCGATGAAGAAGACGAAAACTGGTTTGCCGGCCTCAAAGCCTTGCTCAATACCCCCGATCCGGCCATCTCTCCTTTAGACCTCCGCGACGGCTACCGGCCTGCCATCAACTATTGCGCCCGCAAAATTCGGCAGGGCCGCGCCGACTACGCCGCCGAAGCCCTCGCCCTCTACGTGGCGGGCATCGAAAAAGGTTACCTCCTCGATCGGGGCGAGCTTTCACCCTGGACCTTCACCAATGTCGTAAAACTGTCGCTGCGCCTGGCCCGCTATGAATGGATCGAGGCCTTCATACCCCAGTACGCGCCCCTATTGCCCGACGCCTTCCGCCACAATGCCCTGCACTACAACTTAGCCGAACTCTACTACTACACCCAGCGCTATGCCCAAGCCCAAACCCAACTCAACGAAGTAGCCTGGACCGACCTCAACTACTACCTCGGCGCCCGCGTCATGCTGGCCAAAATATACTACGAGCAGGACGATACCGAGCCGCTGCTGTCGCTCATCGCCGCCTTCACCATCTTCCTCAAACGAAACAAGGAAATTTCTGCCGACCTCAAACAAACTTACCTCAACTTTTGCGAGATACTCTTCCAACTGCTGCGCCAAAACTCCCGTAAAATGGCCGCCCTGGAAGAACGAATCCGTACAACGCCGCTGCTCACCGACCGGGCCTGGTTATTGGAACAATGCGCCGGGGGGCGGGTTTAGGGCGGCGTTGCCGCGGGTTTAGGGCTTGCTGGCGCAAGCGTTTAGGGCGCTGCGCGCGTTTAGGGCTCCGCTTAGGCGTGGGGCGCTGGCGCGCGTTTAGGGCGGCGTTGCCGCGGGTTTAGGGCTTGCTGGCGCAAGCGTTTAGGGGCGCTGCGCGCGTTTAGGGCTCCGCTTAGGCGTGGGGGCGCTGCGCGCCGCTCACCGCTCACTGTCTCACCGCTCACTGTCTCACCGCTCACTCATGCGGGGCCCCGCCGCATATCATTCACCGCTGTATATCACCTTGCGCGGCGCCGGGTGTTCCGCTCTTATGCGCTCGTGCCTCACGCATACCGCTTCACCCCCTGGTCCGACCCCAAAAACGGATAACTGTAAAAAAACAAATGCCCGGATCAGCCTCTTACGGCTTTATTGTTCCCCGGATTTCGATTTATAACCCTTGGCTTGGAGAACGATAATTTTGGCGGGGCACTACTATGGCCCAAAAACCCGTCCCCCTTCCGGGCGCTCAAAAAAAGCATGGCGGGCTTCAATGCCGTCAAATACCACATAGCTGTTGTGATACAGCCACTCCCCCAGGTTGAGGTAGCGGCTATGGCCATTGGGCAGCAGCATATCGATGGGGAGGTGGCGGTGGCCAAAGATGAAATAGTCGATATGAGGCAGCGCTTCGAGCTTGCGGCGGGCATAAGCGGCCAGCCACTCCTGATCTTCTCCCAGAAAAACGTCGGGGCTGGGGTTGGCGGCCCGGCTGCTGCCGGATAGCGCCTGTGCCAGGCCAATGCCAAAATTGGGGTGCAGGCGCGCAAAAAGCCACTGACAGAGCGAATTGGCAAATACCTTTTTGATGAATTTATAGCCATAGTCGCCAGGGCCGAGGCCATCGCCATGACCGATGAAGAACTGCTTGTCGCCAATCTGGCGCACAATGGGCTCTCGGTATACCGGAATGCCCAATTCCTGTTCAAAGTAGCTAAACATCCACATGTCGTGGTTGCCCGTAAAGAAGTAGATGGGCAGACCCCCGTCGCGCAGCTCTGCAAGCTTACCCAGCAGCCGGGTGAAGCCCCGAGGCACAACGGTGGCGTACTCAAACCAGAAGTCGAAAAGATCTCCTACAATATAAACAGCCTCGGCGTCGCGCTCAATGGCGCTAAACCAGCGCACCAACTGCCGTTCGCGTTCCGCGCTGCTGAGGCGCGCATCTACGCCGAGGTGAAAATCAGAAGCGAAGTAAGTTGCCATTTGACGTCTAAACAAGCCCTTAGAGCGCGGCCATTACCGTGCCGCAGTTTTTACAGGTGCGCAGGTTTTCATCGGCCATAAATTCCTGTATGGCCGCTTTGATCTGGGTGCCAATGTCCTGAAGCGGAAAGCTGGCTTCATGGAGCTTTTGATTGCAGTTCTCGCAAAACCACATCAACTTATCGATCTCACCCGGGTTCCGGTACCGCTCAATCACGATGCCCACCGTATTAGCCGGGCGCTGAGGTGAGTGCGGCACGCGGGGCGGCAACAGAAACATCTCGCCCTCGCGGATGTGTATGGTTTCGGGGCGCCCCTCCTCATCAATGATCTTCACGGAGATGTCTCCTTCGAGCTGATAGAAGAGCTCCTCGCCGTCTTCCCAGTGGTAATCTTTGCGGCCATTGGGGCCTCCTACCACCATCACGATGTAGTCGTCGTTGCCTTTATATATTTGCTGATTGCCCACGGGGGGCTTCAACAGATGGCGGTTCTCTTCTATCCAGCCTTTGAGGTTAAATGGTTTGCTGATGGCCATAAAACAGTAGTTTTTTTTGGTTAGCACAACGGTTATCGCGGCAAAGCCGTAATTTTGGGCAAAATACAGCGCATTCGCCAATGAACATAACGTTGACCGGAAAAAACGCGTTGGTGTGCGGCAGCAGCCGCGGCATCGGCAAAGCCATAGCCTTTGAGCTGGCCCTGCTGGGCGCCAACGTAACCCTCGTGGCCCGCTCGGCCGAAACACTCTCGCAACTCACCCGCGAGCTCGACCACAGCCAAGGCCAGCAGCACGACTTCCTGCAAGCCGACTTCACCAATAGCGCCGACCTGCGCAAACGGGTGCGGGGCCTCACCGCTGTCAAAGACATACACATCCTCGTGAATAATACCGGAGGCCCGCCCGCCGGCCCGCTGCCGGAGGCAGGCATCGAACAATTGGAGCAGGCCTTCCACAACCACCTCCTCTGCAATCACCTGCTGGTACAGGCCGTACTGCCAGGCATGAAGCGCAGCGGCTATGGCCGCATCATCAACATCATCTCTACCTCTGTGAAGTCGCCCCTGCCCAACCTCGGCGTGTCGAATACGGTGCGCGCCGCAGTGGCCAACTGGGCCAAAACGCTGTCGAACGAATTGGCGCCCGAAGGCATTACCGTCAATAACGTCCTGCCTGGCGCCACCTATACCGACCGGCTTCAGGAGATCATCCGCAACCAGGCCGCCGCCTCGAACCGCACCGAACAGCAGGTCATTGAGGCTATGATAGAGGAAATACCGATGGGCCGATTCGCCACAGCCGAAGAGATTGCAGCCGCAGCCGCCTTCTTGGCCACGCCGGCCGCAGCCTACATCACCGGCACCAACCTCACCGTCGACGGGGGCAGAACACGTTCCTGGTAGTCCTCCCAAAACATAAGCCATGCGCATTTATCTCCTCAATATTGGCGACGAAATCCTCATCGGGCAAATCGTCAATACCAACGCCGCCTGGATGGGCCAACACCTCAACCTCATCGGCGCCCGCTTGGTGCAAACAGCCGTGGTAGGCGACGAGCTTGGCCCCATACAACAAGGGCTGACCGAAGGGCTACAGCAGGCCGACGCCGTACTCATCACGGGCGGACTGGGCCCCACCAAGGACGACATCACCAAAAAGGCGCTGGCCGACTTCTTTGGCGTTGGGTTGTCTTTTCACGAGCCTACCTTTGAGCGGCTCGCCCGCATCTTTGCCCGCTTTGGCCGCACCGCCACCGAAGCGCATAAAGCGCAATGCTTCATCCCCGACAATGCCGATGTGCTCACCAATCAGCAAGGCACAGCCCCCGGCCTTTGGATAGAACACCAGGGTAAAGTGGTGGTATCCATGCCCGGCGTACCCCACGAGATGGAGTACCTCATGACGGCTGAGGTGATGCCCCGCCTGCGCGAAAAGTTCGGCGGCGAGCCCATCCAACATCGCACCCTGCTGACGGTGGGCGAAGGGGAAACCATATTAGCCGAGCGCATCGCCGACATCGAAGATGCCCTGCCGGCACACATCAAACTGGCCTATCTCCCCAACTTGGGCCAGGTGCGCCTGCGCCTCACCGGGCGCGCCCCCGACGAATCTGCCTTAGCCGCCGAACTCGACCACTACAAAGGCCTGCTGATTGAGCGCCTTCCCGACGTCGTCTTCGGCTACGAAAACGATACGCTGGAAGCCGCCATAGGAAGACGGCTGCGCGAGCGCGGCCTCACCTTAGCTACCGCCGAGAGTTGTACCGGCGGCTATCTGGCTCACCTCATCACCAGCGTACCTGGCTCATCCGCCTATTTCCAGGGCAGCGTAGTGGCTTACGACAATCGCATCAAGGAATCGCTGCTGGGCGTTTCACCCGCTACGTTGGCGGCCCACGGCGCCGTAAGCGAAGCTACCGTGCGCGAGATGGTGGCCGGCGCCCGCCTTAGGTTGGGCGTAGATGTAGCGGTGGCTACCTCGGGCATCGCCGGCCCCGATGGCGGCACGCCCGACAAACCCGTAGGTACAATATGGCTGGCTGCCGGCAACGGGGATCGCACGGAAACCCGCCTCATCCGCGCGGGTAAAGACCGGGTGAAAAACATCCACTTAGCCAGCATATACGCCTTGGATATGGTGCGAAAGCTATTGGACTAATGCAGGCCTGTTCAAACCAGGCGGTCCAAAATGCGGATACAGCGGTTGGGAAATTCATAACAATCAAAGTGCTTTGTGAACGGATGTTTTACGCCACAAAGTTGCTTCTGAATGCACTGCTCTCTTTTGAGGTAGATCAAAAAGTCATCGGATGAGGCTAAAAACTACCGCACAGCCCGGATGCGGCTAAGGGTTTCCTGGGTAATATTGAGAAACGAAGCGATATGCCCCAGGCTTACGCGGTTGGTGATGTCTGGGAAAAGGTAGAGGAGCTTCTCGTATCGCTGGCGGGCATTAAGAAACTGGAGATCGGTAACGCGATCTTCTATCTGAGGAATATAATGCTGCTCCAGCATCCGGATGTACCACATGGCAAAGGCGTGCTGCGTTCGCAAAAGGCGTTGAACATCGGCATAGTCAATAGCGTACAGTTCGCTGTCTTCCAACAGTTGTATACTCTCTTCGCTGGCCGATTGGCGGGTAAAACTGAGCGCGTCGGCGATAAGTTCTCTTTCGAAGGAAAACCACACATTGGTTTCTTTCCCCGTCTCGTCGGTATAAAAATAACGCACGCACCCCTGCTCCATAAAGTAAAGGGATGTACAAATACGCCCTGGTCTTAGCAATAAATGATGCTTAGGATAAAGCAACCGCCGAAACGATCCTGCTACCTGCTCCAGTAAAGCCGGCGGTAAAGGATGAATGCCTTGAATAAAAGCAGCTAAGGTATCGCTCATTGAAAACGGAATTGAACACCCGATGTGCCCATATTCGCAAAGAACAAACCAGATTGGCGATGGTTGTTACAATTCTCCAAGCTAAGGTTTGTAAATCTTGGCTTGGAGAACTGAACTGTAAAAGGGATCGGCTGGTCAATCGTTTCCCCGACCTTACAGAGGTGGGTGGGATTACTGCTTGATCACCGCCGCCCGGCTTATGTTGCGCTGGCTCGTTAGCAACAGGGTATATCGCCCGGCGGCCAGGCCCTGTACCGGCAGCGCTACTGTGCCTGCATCCACGCGTCGGCTGGCAACCAGTTGGCCGAGCCCGTCTATAAGCCGCACTTCGCCTGCCTGGAGCGCTGTGAAATAAAGCGTCTCCCCTACTGGGTTGGGGAATACTGCCAGCGGCGCCTGCACCGGCGCCTCCCCGGCGCTGGTTACCACCTCTGTCACTACATTGTCGAGGCAGAAATAAGCAGGCGTATTCATACCAAAAACGCCCACATCCGAGGAGTTGAGTATAAAAGATAAACTATCGGCCTCGCCTAAGGCAGACAGGTCGAGGAAAGTCCACTCATCGACGAGGTAATCCTGGCTGTTGTCGGCAAAGCGGTAGTCGGCCAAGTAGAAGTCGATGCTGTCGGCGCTAAGCTCGCCCCCCAGATATTTGCGCACTGTGAGGCGGAAGAAGTCGGGGTCGTTGCCGCTGATGCCCCCAAATTTTTTGGCAAAGGCGTCGCCATCCTTCATGCTATAATAGGCATAAGTACTGTTGGAAACGCTTACGCCCAACACCCGCCGACCAGCCGAGGCGCCCGTGAGGCGCAGCACCAGCACATCAAAAGCGTAGCCCACGGCAAAGGTAGCCGAACCTTCCGCTCCGCCGCCATCGACGACCCCATATTGATTGGTGAAGCCCGGCGTCTCATTGTCGGTGACGCTCGATATCGCCCAACCCGACCAAAAGTCAAACTGGCTGTCGTAGCTGTTGGGCAGAGCTATATTGCCGCTGCTGAAAGCGCCGGCGGCGCCGGCATTGTTTTGAAAAGTGTTGGGCGCCAGTCCCAGGTCTTCGAGGCCGCTCACAACAGTTTGCGCATGCAGCGGCGCTAAGGCTAAGGCCAGCATAACCGCGAAAACAACGCCATTACGGCTCAGCCGAAAAAAAATAGTAGAAGTAATCATGTTTTTCATTTCGTTTATTGTGATGAAAATGGATTCAATTCATCGGAGCGCAGGGGGCGTTTGAAGCCCCATTGCACCCCTGCCTGGAAATAGCGACCCGGCATAGGTCGGCGCTCTACGGCTTCGTACCGGGCGTTCCAGAGGTTGTTGACCTGCACAAACAGGTTGCAGCTCATGGCCGCGCCCGGCTTGCTGCCCAGCAGATAACCCACCCGCCCAAAGCCAAGCTGATAGGCCGGCAGCGGCGCCGCCAGGGCGCCCACCTTACCCGTATATCGGTGCTGGTAGGAAAAGCTAAAACCCCGGCCCATCAGTCGCAAGCCGGCAAAAGCCTGATGCCGGGGCACGTATATCAATTGCTCGCCGGCCCGTATGCGGGGCAGTTCCAGCGCGATCTCATTGGTAGAATAAGTAAGGTCATAGCCGGCATCGACGGCAGCCGTCCAATGGCCCCACTGGCAACGCCAGCTTAGGCGCAACTCGGCGCCCCTGCTGCGCACGGCCGCCACATTGCCCGCCGACCAGTAGCTCTGGCCCGGCGCAGGGTACCATAGTATCCAGTTGTGTATGTAGCGATGGTAAGCCGTAGCTGAGGCCGTAAGGCCGCCGGCCCTCAGATGCAGGCCCGCTTCCTGGCTCCAGCCTTGCTCGGGGCGCAGATTGGGGTTGCCGCCTGGCGTCCAATAACGATCGTTGAAAGTGGGCAGCCGGAAGTTGCGGGCTATCAGTGCGCGCAGCTCCAGCCGCTTGCCCATGTTTACGCTGGCGCTCAATGCCGGCGCCGGCGGCTGGGGCCGTCCGTTTATCCACTCCTGCCGGGCGCTCAGTCGTGCCTGCCCGCTACGCCACTGCCAGCGCCAGGCGCCAAACAAGGCCCACTGCTGCTGCGTCGGCGGGGCGTCGGCGTAGCCCGTCGTACGGGCTGTGGCATAGCCGTACAGCACGCCGCCCTGTACCCGGCTCCGGGCCGACAACTGCGCTTCGCTCTCGGCCTCCACCAAGGCCGTAGTAAACTGGCTGGGCGCAAAGGTGCGCAAGGCGGGGTCCTGGTAGTAGATGCGCTCATGGAAGTACCCGCCCCGCGCCTGACTTAACCAGCGGCGCCCCCGGTGTTGCCAGTGGGCCGCTAAGCGCAGCACGCTGTCGGCCTGAGAAGCCTCGCTGCGGGTCTGGGTGAGCGTGGCCGGAATGTCGCGCCGGGCGCGCTGCCCCCAGCCATGCAAAGCCACCGACTGCCGGGGGCCGGGCCGCCAGTACACCGACGACTGCCAGCCCTCGCCTGCCGCCCCGGCATGATCTAAGCGGCGTTCTGCCAGGCCAGGCGCCGGCACATAGGGAAAGTCGTTGTCGGCTGTGCGCCGGAAGGCCCGGCCCGATACCGCCCACCCTCGGCCGCCGTAGGTCAGTTGCGCCTGACCCTCCCGCTCGCCAAAGCTACCGCCCAGCGCCGTAAGCCGGGCGCTCCAGCCCTGCCCGAAAGCGGGGCGATTGTCGAGCGAAAGGACGCCGCCAATGGCGCCGCTGCCCCAAAGCGACGACTGCCCGCCGTAATGCAGGCTTAGTTCGTCTACAAAAACCGCCGGCAACAAGGCCACATCCAACAGCCCCAGGCTGGGCCCTGCAATGGGCAGCCCATTCCACAACACCAGCGTATGGCCCGCCGATCCGCCCCGCACCGAGGTGGTGGCCAAACTACCCAATCCATAACTCTTGATGTAAGCCCCCCCCTCGCGAACCAATACCTCGCCTAAGTTGGCGCCCGCATAGGCCGCTAAGCGCAGCGAGTCCCAGCGCTCTACCCGCTCGCCCACCACCTGCGCGCGCAGCCGAGGCGCTTCCACTACGGCAGTAGGCAGAGGCAACAGGGTATCGGGCGCCTGCCCAAGCAAAGGCAGCGCATAGCTCAACAGCCATCCAAAAACAAACCGAAAGGTGCTGGTCTTCATCCGCCTGTGTTGTAGCGGAGAAAAAACATGGGCGGGAAAACGCCGGAATAGAAAGGCCACATACAAGGGCAGAAATGCGTACAAACGCAACTGCCTTAGCCAGACCCTCGCCACAAGACGACGCTTCACCCCTGCTTTTCCTCCGAAAGCCTGGAATGATCATCCAACACGGGCAGGTCTTCTGGCTCGTTTTACACCCTGCCGCCTTCCCATCGCCCCCGAGCGGGGGTGTGATGACAGTGGCCTCTTTGGCGGGCGCTCAAGGCTTTTAAGTTCTGCACGCCAAAATTTGTGAATCTTGGCCTGGAGGACTACAGCCTCTAAAACTTACAGCAGCGGGGACTGCTCCGGATTTGCACCGGATTCCCTTTTCAGACGCGCGCCTTGGCGCGCATCACCTGTGTCTTGGGCGCAAAGGTAGGCAGAAATGCGGCACGTCGCCCATCCTCAAATGTTAAGGGTTCATTTTTTGTCGGCCAGCAAAGACAGCACCGCCGCCTTCATTTCGGCTACGCTGCCCAGTTGGTTCAACTGCTTAGCCGGCACGCCCTCCCGCAGCGGCTGTCCCTGGCCGCCCAGCAGTATGGCTGGCAGGGCGTAATCCTGCCAATCGGGGTACTGCTGGTGAAACTCATCGCGGTGCAAAAACACAAACTGCGCCGGCGCTTCGGCCACAAAAGCCTCCCACTCCGGTCGTATGCGCCACACCCCGTAGGTCACATCGCACAGCCGGCAGGGGTAGGTAGCCGGCGAAAACAGCTTGTGCGCAATATCAGCCACCATATTGAAGTAACCCGAATCGGCATTGTATACAAACACCACTGTTGTCGGCTGTTCATTCATCGTTTTACCTTTTCCAGTAAATACGGTAAAGCGACGGGGATTGATCTCATAGGGCGGCTATTTTTTCTTTTGGGCTCGCCGCCGAGCATGGGTTGGCCTAGGGATGGAAGCGGTATGCCCGCCCCCAAAGGCGGGCATAAGAGCGTACAGCCCGGCGCCGCCCGTGGTGACAATCATAGCAGATGTTATGCGGCGAGGCCCCTAAAAACAAACTACCCTCTTCAAAAAAGCGTACCTTAGAGGAGTTTTACGCCAAAAAACACACCATGAAAGATGCGCTGCGCAGCCACATCATACAGCGGGCGGGCAGGGAGCCCCGGCAGTTGGATGAAGTACTTGATTGTTTTGAGGAATACCGCGCCAAGCGCGGCCATCATCTGCTGTGGGCCGGAGACGTGTGTCGGCACGTTTACTTCATCGTGCAGGGCTGTTTGCAGGTGTATGTAGTAGATAAGGCGGGCGACGAATCGACCCGCGAGCTTTATTTTGAAGACCAGTGGACGACCGACATTTTTGGCTTCCAAAATCAGACGCCGTCGCTGGAAAACATCAAGTGCGCCGAACCCTGCCTGTTGCTGCGCATCAGCTACGACCGATTTCAGCAATTATCGGCTCAGGTGCCCCAGTTTGGAGCCATTTACAAACAGATATTGGAAGTATCGTACAACAACACCGTCTATAGGCTCAATACTCTGATGGCTATGGACGCGCTCGACCGCATTCGGTGGGTCATGGAACACCGGCCAGGGTTGCTTACGCGGGTATCTGGCAGGCTGGTAGCTTCTTATCTGGGCATCAGCCCCGAAACCATGACCCGCCTCAAGGCCAAGCTCTGAAAACCTTGACATATATCAATGGCGGCGGCGGCCGGGCGGCCCCAACTTTGTGGTATTCTTTTCACCTGTAAATTGAGTGTCATGAAAGAGTACCTCATGTTGTTTTGGAACGAAACGGGCAATGGCGGCTATGCCATCACGCCGGAAGAAATGCAAGCCGCCGCTCAGCACTGGCAGGCCTGGATAGGCAGTATTGCCATGCAGGGCAAATTGGTGGCTACCAAGCCCATTCAGTACGAAGGCGTAGTGATCTCGAATGAAGGCCGGCAGGAGCAGCCGGCGATAAAAGCCGGCGAACTGGTAACGGGCTTCCTCATCTGCAAAGCCGAAAGCCTCGCAGAGGCCGAAGATTGGGGCCGCTCTTGCCCCATCTTGCAGGCGCCCCGGGGCGCTGTTGAAATTCGCGAGTGCTCACCTTTTCAAATGTAAGTCCGATGCTCGATAAACTGCTCAACTTAGGAAGATGGCTCTTCCCTTTATCTTTTTTGCTGTACGTGGGGCTTCACTTCGGCAAGCCCGATACAGGGGCCGATTTTGTACCCGATTTTCTGCCCTTTCCCTACTTCTGGAATTACTTCACAGCGGTGTGTATCCTGGCCTTTATTCTCAGCGCCCTGTTGGGGCGCTATGACAAGCTCGCTTATGCCCTTATGGCTCTTTACGTGCTGCTGATGGCGGTGTTGGTGCATGCCCCGCGAGCGGGCGCCGACGAGCTGGAGATGGTCAATGTTTTCAGAAACATCATGGTAGCCTCGGCTCTGATGGGCTTTGCCCGGTATGTAGCCCGCGACAAGCGCGCGATTGGCTAAAAACCTCCCTGCTTATCGGCAGAGACGCCCTCGCGGGCCTCTCTGCCGATGCGGGGTTAATGCTCATTCACTCCCCCACGCTGAATAAGGCCCTATAGCTTAACGAATCAGGGCTCCTGTAAGCCGCAGCAGCTCCGTTTCGGTATTTTTGAGGTTGAGGATGGCGTTGAGCTGGGTTTGGGTGGCATTGAGGTAGCTCAACTGGACGGTGCGGTAGTCGAAGGAGCTGATGAGGCCGCCTTTGAGGCGCTCCTCGGCTATGTTGAGGTTTCGGCCGGCATTGCTTACGAGCTCGCGGGTGAGCTGCACCAATTGGCGCTGGTTGTTGTAGGTGGCAAGGGTATTGGCCAATTGGGTGGTTACAACTTGCTTTTGGCTCTCGTAGCTGAGTTGGGCCTGTATCTCCTCCAGCTTGGCCGTACCGATGCGGCGGCGGCGGGCGCCGGCGTCGTAGAGGTTGTAGGCAACGCTGAAATTGACAAAAGCGTTGAGGTTTTTGGCAGCAATCTGGGGCACATCAGCGGTTACCTGCCCTGTGCCAAAATTGAAGGTTTGGGTGCCAAAGCCGATGCCGGTATTGTAGGTGAGGCCGCTGCGCACGCTGAGGGTGGGCTTGAGCGCGGTTTCCTGTACGCGGGTGTTGATGGAAGCCAGTTCGCGGGCCATCAGCAGGTTGGCCAGCGACTGGTTGGCGCCCATCATGCGGGCCTCCAGCTCGGCATAGCTGTATACATTGTCCTGGATTTGCAGGGAGTCGGCTAAGGTATAACTTCCTGCATCGCCGGAGGCGCCCATGAGCTGAAGGAGGTTGCGCAGGGCGTTGCCATAGAGCGTTTGTTGCACTAAGTAGTTGGTAGAGTCGTTGAGGTAGGCATCTTTGGCTTGCAGCAAATCGAAGGTATTGGCCTGACCAAACTCCTGGCGCACCTGCTGGTAGGCTACGCGGTCGCGGGAGAGGGTCAGCACATCGGCTAATATTTTGAGCTGGTCGCGCTGCACCTGAGCGCCGTAGTAGGCCTGCATAACGGCCTGAACGGCGGTTTCTATCTGCTGCCGCAGTTGGCCGCTGCTGAGGCGGCTGGCGCCTTCCAATTGTTGTTTCGTAAAAACAGCCCGATAGCCGTCGAAGAGCACCCAGTTGGCTTCTACGCCCGGCACTACGCTGGTGTTGAGCACACTGGACTTGAAGAGCACGCTGGCGGGGTTATTGGTATTGGAGTAAGCCGCGTTGGCCCCCAACGTGAGGTTGACGGTGGGGTAGCGGTTGGTCAGGCTCCAGTCGTCGTTATTGGCGGCTACGTCAACGGCGGCTTTGGCTAACTTGATCTGGAAGTTATTTTCGAGGGCCGTAGCGATGGCGTCTGATAAAGTAAGGGCCGTTTGAGCCCCGGCAGGCGCCGCGCTCAGCAGGCCGCCAATCACCAACAGGAATAAACGCAACTGAGACATCCCGATCGTGTTTTTTTTCACGACAAGCGCTTTTCAAAGATGTAGCGCTTGCTGATGAAGTTATAAATGAATACTACTCCGGTAGAGCAGAATTTGATCAACCATTGCCGCGCGGCAAAAAAAGGCCACAGGTTGAGGGTCGCTACAATGCCCGTATCGAGCAGCAACCCGCCCACCGAGGCCAGCATCGACAGGGTAAAGGCCCGGCCGGCAGATCGCTCCAACTGAAAAACGTAGCGCTTTTGCAGCATGAAGTTGATGACCACCGAGCTGGAGTAGGCCACTAAGTTGGCCGCCACGGGAGGCAGCACCCGGTTTACCAGCAGCAAATATAAACCAATGTTGATGCCCGTAGCTATGGCCCCCGTCATGGCAAAGCGCACGACCTTCAGAGCCAGTCCTTTCAGCGGCCGCCCCTCCGAACCTTCCGAAGGCTGCGACTGAGCGGCGGGCGTACTCATGCTAAGCGGCGTTTTTCTTCCGCAAAAAATGCCCGTACTTCAGCCCAGTCGTTTACCCGCGTAAAAGCTTCTTCCGCCAGGTTATGGGAGGCCGTATACAGCAACCCCTTGCCCTCAAAGGTGCGCAGGTTGCGCACGTGGTCGTCTATCATATACTCGGCGCGGATGACGCTCTTATCGCCGCAAAAGATGATGTTCCGCCAGTGGATGAAGGGAAAGTGCTGTGCCAGCCAGTCGTACTTGTCTTCAAAAGAAGCCCTGAACTCCATAGCCGCCGTAACGATGTAAATGTCGAAATCGGCCATCAGCTCGCGCACTACTTCCTGGCTGTCGGGCATCACGGGCAGGTCGGCAAAAAAACCCTTGAGGTGCAGCGCCTCTCTCAGTTTTTCCGTGCCGGGCAGATCGTATATCTTGCCGCCCCGGTATTGCTCAGGGTCGGGCCGCCAGCCAAAAGCCTCTTCAAACAAGGCTATGAATTTGGGCTGCACATCGGCAATCACTTCGTCCATATCTAAGGCAATACGCGGCTTTTGCATAAGTCGGCAATTTTTTAACAGGCCCCTAAACCTAATGGCGGCCCTTCTCTTCGGTTTCTTTGATGAATAAAACCTCCTTCATAGCCGGCTCTACCTGCTCGTGGGCCGGCTTGTAGCCTTGCAGCGCATACGACCAGTATACCCGCATCCGGTTGAGGATCACCAGCAGCGAGGGCAGCAGTACGAGGTTGACGGCCGTTGCGATCAGTAGCCCGTAGGATACCGAGATGGCCATCGGGATGAGGAACTGGGCCTGTAGGCTCTTCTCCAGCATCAAGGGGGCCAGGCCTGCAAAGGTCGTCAGGGAGGTGAGCAGTATCGGGCGGAAGCGGGATAGGCCTGCCTCGTATAGCGCTTCCATCTGCGGGCGCCCGGCCCGTATGTTGTCGTTATAGGCGCTCACCAGTACCAGCGCGTCGTTGACGAGGATGCCGATGAGGGCAATGATGCCCAGAAAGGAAAACATACTGATGGGGGCATCCATCAGCCAGTGGCCCGCCCCCACCCCGATAAAAGAAAATGGAATAAGCAGAAACACAACCACCGTTTGCCCAAAGTCGCGGAACGTCAGCGCCACCACAAAAAACATCAGCGCCAGCACAATGCCGCCGACGCGCTGCATCGAGCGCACCGATTTCTCCTGCTCGCGGTTTTGGCCCTCAAACAGGGGCGTCACGCCGGGGTAGTTGGCCAGTACCCGGGGCAGTATATCTTCCTTGAGGCTGGCGGTCAGATCGCTTACGCTCACATCATCGGAGGCTACATCGGCTTCTACTTTGATCTCCCGCTTGCCGTCGATGTGGTTGATGCCAATCACGCCCCGCTCTTCCTTCAGGTCGGCTATTTCCGATAAGGGGTACTCCGTTCCGTTGGCAAAGCGCACCCGCATGTTGGCCAGGTCGGTTACATCCGAGCGGTCTTGCTCGGCGTAGCGCACCCATACCTTTATTTCATCTTCACCCCGCTGTAGCCGCTGGGCCTCGGCCCCAAAGAAGCCCTGGCGAACCTGACCTACAATATCCTGCACATCAAGGCCTAAGTATTTGGCTTTTTCCTTGAGGGTGATGTTGATCTCCCGCAGGCCTTCCTGGTTGTTGTCAACCACGTCGGTGAGTTCAACCAATTGCTTCAGGTCTTCTTTTACCGCCTGAGTAGCGGCTTGCAACTCTTGGTAGTTGGCGCCCACCAGCGATACGGAGATGGGTTTGCCAAAAGCCGACTGCATGCCATACGATACCACCTCGGCCGCATCAATGGGGCCGGCTTCCTCGCGGATGGCGTTGATGACCTCCCGCAGGCGCAGGCTGTCGCGGTTTTCACCATCCAACAGGGCAATGTTGATCGCCCCCTGATAGGAGGTGGGGCCCAACTTTAGCTCTATTTGCTCAATGGCCTGCTTCTCGTCGTTGAAGTAGTGTTTACTCAATTGCTTGTTGGCGCGCCAGGCGGCGGCCTCAATGTGCTGCAACCATTCTAACGTAATGTCTTCGCGCGTGCCGGCCGGCATCTGGAAGGTAATGTTGATGTCGTCGCGCTCTACCACCGGGAAAAAGGTGGTGCTGATGAACCCGCCGCCAATGGCCCCAAACGTGACGAATAACAAAGCCACAAATACGGCAATGACAATAAACTTATAGTGAATGGCAAAGCGCAGCACCGGGGCATAGCTGCGGTCGCGCATGAAGTTCATCGAGCGGTCGAAGGCGCGCTGAATAAAGTTGGGCTCCTGCTGAGGGCTCAGCGCCTTGGAGTGCGCCACGTGGGTGGGCAGCAAAAAAGCGCCCTCCAACAGCGACACCGCCAGCGAAAAGATCACCACCACGGCCATGTCGGAGAAAAAATCGCCGATGCGGCCATCCAAAAACAAAAAGCTGGAGAATGCAATGATGGTCGTCAGCACCGCAGCCACCACCGCCGGCAGTACATTCAGCGTACCGTCGAGGGCGGCCTTCAGCGGCGGTACGCCCTCCTCATACTGGCTGTAGATGTTCTCCCCAATTACAATGCCGTCGTCTACCAATATCCCCACCACGATGATCATGCCAAAGAGCGAAATCACATTGATGGTAATGCCCGCCAGATAAGCCAGCAAAAACATCCCCGCAAAGGATACCGGAATGGCCAAGGCCACCCAAAACGCCAGTCGCCAGTGCAAAAACATAGCCAGCACCAACACCACGATCAAAAAGCCCATGATGCCGTTGGTGGTCAGCAGGTCCATACGCTGACGCAACAGAACGCTGCCATCGCGTATGGTGGTGGCCTTCACTTCTGTGTTCCGGGCATTGAAGTCGTCTACATATTTACGCACCAGCTCCGTGATGGTCAGCATATCCTCTTCTAAGGTATTTTGCACCGTCACCACCACCGAAGGCCGGCCGTTGAGGTAAGACCTGTTGGGGTTGTCAGACCAGCGGTCGCGGATGTCGGCCACCTGATGCAGGTATACCACGCCGCCGCCGGCGCCGTTCTTCACCACTATGTCGCGCAGGCCGTCGCCGTAGTAGGCTTTGTTGCGGGCGCGCACCAGCAGTTCTTCTTTTTCGCCCTTAATGGCGCCGCCCGTCACATCCACATTGCTGCGGCGCACGGCGTCGGAAGCCTCCTGAAAGGTAAGGCCGTAAGCGCGCAAAGCGCTCTCCCGAAAGGCGATTTCAATTTCTTCATCCGGGAAGCCGCTGAGCTCCACCTTCGAGATGCCTTCTATGGCGCGCAACTCGTCCTCGGCCTTGCGGCCGTAGCGCTTAAGCGTAGCCAAATCTACGTCGCCGCTGATGGCAAAGCTGTACGCGAAGCCTAAGTTTTCGAGCTTATACGTCACCGCCGGCTCCATACCCACCGGGAAGGAGTTGATCCGGTCTACGGCATTTTTTACGTCCTGCAGCACTACGTCGGTATCGTAGCCCTTCAGCACTTCCACCGTCACTGTGCCGCTGTTTTCGCGGCTCACCGAAGTGAAGCGCTCTACGCCCGTCAGGCCTTTGAGGTTCTCCTCAATCTTGTTGATGATGCCCTCCTCTACCTCTTCGGGGGCAGCGCCGGGGTATACCGTCTGGATGCTGATGATGCGGCTTTCTACCTCCGGAAAGAAAGTCGACTTAATGCCGCTCAGCCCCACCCAGCCCAGCGCAAATATGCCCGCCATCACCAAGTTGGCGGCAATGGGGTACTTGATAAAGTATAAAATCAAACCGCGCATAAAATCCTGGGTTACTGTTCAGCAATGGCTACCTTCATACCGTCAAAAGCGCCCGGCGGCATCTCGCGCAGCAGCTTGGCTCCCTTGGGCAGCCCCCGCACAATGGCGCTCTCGCGCTCTATCTTGATCACCTCCACCGGATGCAGGCGCAGCAGGCTGTCTTGCACTAAGTACACCTGGCTTTGATTCACCAGCAGGCTGCGGTCTATGCGCATGGCGTCAGCCACGCTGCGGGCCGCAGCCTCCCCCCTCAGGTACATGCCTTCCCGAAGGTTGGGCCCGCTCACGCCTACAAAAACCTGCACCGTCTGCGAGGTCGCATCTATCTGGTCGCTGATGCGCTTCACCTGGCCCTGCCATTCGCCGGCCACATCTTCGCTCCGCAGCTTCACCACACTGCCCACCTTAATATAGTCTAAATCGGCCATAGGCGTCGTCGCCACCAGTTCGTAGTCGCCCGTGCGCATCAGCGTACCTAACTTCTGCCCTGTGCGCACCAGCGCCCCTAAATTGGTAGCCGCCTCTGTAAGCACCCCGCTGAAGGGCGCATACAACACGTATTTACTCAAGCGCTCCTCGGCGCTCTTAATGTTGTAATACTGCGTATACAGGTTGCGGGAGGCAATAAACAACTTCTCCCGATTGGAGGATGGCTGCGGCAAAGCAGCCGCGGGCTTGTCTACGTCAAACTGATTGAGGTAGCGCTCCCATTGCGGATAACTCTCGGGATAATCTATCTTCAGGTCGGGCATCACCTGCGCAATGCCGTTTAGCAAGGTACTCTTTTGGGCCAGTATGGCTAAACGCGCTTCCTCATCGTCAATCCGGATGAGGGCGCTCCCTTTGGCAAACGAAACGCCCACCTTAAACGGCGCTCCTGTCGACACCACCGTGCCCGCCACCTCCGAGTACAGCTCCACTTTATCGTAGGCAGCCAGCCGCCCTTCTATGCTCAGCGTCGTGGGTATCAGGCCGCTCTCCGCCTGTTGCACCGCCACCTGTCGCGTCCGGTTCTCCTTAGGCTGCCGGGGCGGGGCCTCTTTTTGCCCCGAAAGGTAAGATGACGCCATAAATCCGGCGCCCAGAATGGCTATGCCTAAGCCATAGATGAGAAGGCTTCTCGTTTTACTGTTCATACAAAACCCTGTTCAACTGGAGTAAAATAAACGAAGCGGCAAAAATACAATTTTTGCCATTACTTGTGGTGGTGGTGATGGTGGCGGTTGGGTTCCGGCCGGCGGGTCTTTACCCGCCATGCGGCCGTCGCAAATGGGCTGCCGCGCAGCCGGAAATTGGTTTTTGCTTTTTTGGGGCCTGCCCCGCATGGCATTATACGCCATGAGCATTATGCGCGGGGCTGCTACGCTGCGTAGCTCGCTATTCGCTCGGCCCTGCGGGCTGCCTCCCTGAGGTCGGCCCTACTCCGCATCGCTAGGCCGGGCGCCCTACTCCGTGAGGCCGATGCCCCACAAATGTCGCCTGCCTGCCTAATTTAGCGAAAACTGCAACACCGACGAAGCCGAGTTGTGAAACATCAACTCCGACACATAAGGCCGCATAAAGTCTACCAAAGGCATGCGGTCAATCTCGTTCATCAACGCTTCCTCCGAGTCGGCTACCATCACGGCCCACACCCGCGAGCGATCAAGCGCCAGGCTGTAGCCCTGCACTACGCCTTCCACCAGCATCTGATTGATGACGTAGCGATGGCGCGGAATCAGCGCCATAAACTCCTCGGTCATGGTCTCGGGGAGCTCAAACTCCACCATAAATGCTCTTTTCATATTCTGTCGCGATTATAAGGGCTGAACATCTTCTGGGTCTGGGTACTGTGTCAGGCGTCTTTCAAAAAGCGCCCCGAGGCTGGAGGGCCTCCGTTGCGCCATATATACCGCGCGCCAACAGGTCTCTGTGTATAAAACCCAATGAGCACCCGCCTGCGCACAAACGCTGTTCGTGCAAACTATAACAAAATGTCGCCATTGGGCGTATTGTTCACTACCACGCCAGATCGGCCATGTCGTCGTCTAATTTGGGCGGCTGGTAGTCGCGCTTGGTTTGGGCGCGCTGCCGCTGTCGCTCCAGCACTAATCGGGCCAACCCTATATTGGCAGGCTCCGCAGCCAGCGGGTGCAACGCGGCGCTCACCCGCGCTTCGTCTATGTCCATGCGATACATCAAACTCAACAGCCATTCCAATCGATGTTCTATCAGCCAGGCAATGTGGTTTGATAATAGCTCGAAAAGCTCATCTTCAGTAGGAGCGCCGGCATCGTTGTCCCACTCAAAGTCGCGCCGGATCAGCGCAGCCGCAGCCTGTAGCTCGGCGTTGGTTGTAACGGATTCAGACATAGCTCAAAATCATACGCCAAAAGTATAATGCAACCATGCCGCAAAAGTACGGGTATTTTGCCGCCCCGGCCGCTAAAAGTCACTTATTTTTAAATAGTTGGGGCGTTCTACTTGCGCAATGCTCCAAAAGGTGCTATATTTGCAGCCAAGACAGAAAACCACAAAAAGAGGGCGCTACACAGCGCCCTCTTTTTATTGTAATTCTCTAAGCACGGATTTATAAATCTTCTCTTGGAGAACTATAGCTGTACCGCACGAAACAACCACTTGGCAAAACCGATGGTAGAAGAAAAAATTTACGACCTGCTGGAAGCAAAATTCGCAGAGCCCGAGTACGCCGACTGTTTTCTCATTGAGTTGAGTCTGCATGCCGGCAAGCGGCTTGAGGTAATCATCGACGCCGATACAGGCGTCAATTTTGATCAGTGTACCCACATCAGCCGCTACCTCGAAAGCAGGCTCGACGAAAACGCCTGGCTCGGCGACGATTACACCCTCGAAGTGTCTTCGCCCGGTGTCAGCCGCCCCCTGAAGCTCTGGCGCCAATACCCCAGAAATGTGGGCCGCACCTTAGAGATTGTCCTCAAAGACGGCAACCAACACAGCGGCCAACTGCTGGCCGTACACGAAGACCACCTCGATCTCGAAGAAACCGTCAAGCGCAAGGAAGGGAAAAAGAACATCACCGAAAAGGTGGTGCGCAACATCCCCCCCGACGCCATTGAAAAAGCCATTGTCAAGATTTCTTTCAAAGAATAGTATTATGAATCTGGTAGACGTCTTTTCAGACTTCAAAGACGGCAAAAACATCGACCGCCCCACTATGGTGCGCGTTATGGAAGATGTATGCCGCACCCTCATTCGAAAAAAGTACGGCTCCGACGATAACTTCAACGTCATCGTTAACCCCCAGAAGGGCGACCTCGAACTCTGGCGCGTGCGCGAAATCGTACCCGACGGCGAAGTGACCGACGAACGGAGCCAAATATCCATCTCCGAAGCCCTCACCATTGATGAAGACTATGAGGTGGGCGAAGAATGCTTCGAACAACTTTACCTCATCGATTTCGGGCGCCGGGCCATCATGGCGGCCCGCCAGACGCTCATCTCCCGCATCATGGAGCTCGAAAAAGACGAGGTGTACCGCAAATATACCGATCGCATCGGCGAGCTCGTTACCGGCGAAATCCATCAGGTGCTCAAGCGCGAGCTCCTCGTACTCGACGATGCCACCGGCGCCGAACTGGTGCTGCCCCGGGCAGAGACCATCAAAGGCGATTTTTTCCGCAAAGGCGATATCGTGCGGTCTGTTATCAAAGAAGTCGAAATGCGCAACAATAACCCCGTGGTTATCTTGTCGCGCACCGACGGACTGTTTCTCGAAAAACTCCTCGAACAGGAAGTGCCCGAGATCGAAGACGGCCTCATCAGCGTCAAAAACATCGTGCGCCTTCCCGGCGAACGCGCCAAGGTGTCTGTCGAATCTTATGACGACCGCATCGACCCCGTAGGCGCTTGCGTAGGCATGAAAGGCTCTCGTATCCACGGCATCGTCCGGGAACTCAACAACGAGAACATCGACATCATCAACTACACCAATAACGTCAGCCTTTATATTCAGCGAGCCCTGACGCCCGCCAAGGTGTCGTCTATCGACCTCGACCAGGCCAATGCTCACGCCAGGGTTTACCTCGAACCCGACCAGGTGTCGCTGGCCATCGGCAAGAGCGGCACCAACATCAAATTGGCCAGCCGACTCACCGGTTACGAAATTGACGTATTCCGCAACAACGACGAGATTGAAATCGACGACGTCGATCTCGACGAGTTTAAAGACGAAATCGACGAGTGGGTAATCGAAGCCCTCAAGTCGATCGGCTGCGATACCGCCCGCAGCGTCTTGTCGCTGAGTATGGAAGAACTTATCCGCCGCTCCGACCTCGAAGAGGAAACCATTCAGCACGTCCTCAATGTGCTGGCTTCCGAATTTGAAGAATAAAAGCGACCATCGGGAACCAAAACTGCCGGAGGGGCGTTCATGTGCCCGTCCGGCAGCTATTTTTAGCCTTTCACGCCCTCGCCAAGCTGCAATAGCCACATAAATACCTGTTTTTCCTAAAAAGAAATTATTGATAACACCTTTTTAAGCTTATCTTTGCGTCGGTTTATGCCCGGAAAAAGTCCTGATCGTCGGCCGTTTTTCATCTTCACGCCTTCGCTGCGCCAGTTATTTGAAGAATCTTAACCGTCGGGGTTTCCCTTTGTCAGGTATTCGTTTCAGGGTATCGGCCCTAAAATATTCGAATGGAGAGACGTTTAATCAAGGTTGCTACTGAGCTGAACGTAGGTTTACACACCATCGTAGAGTACCTCAATGCCAAGGGCTTCGACATCGAAGACAAACCCACCGCTAAGGTAACCGATGCCATGTACGCCGAATTGCAAAAGGAGTACCAAAAGTCGGTAGACATTAAAGAGAAGGCAGATTCGCTGGTCATCGGCAATCGCCCGGCAACCCCTGCGCCTAACCCGCCCGTTACCCCCACTCCTCCTCCCGCAAAGCGCGAAACGGCAGTTGTGACTTCCAAAGCGGATGCGTCGGTTGAAGAACCCGCCGAGCCCGTGGTAGCTGAAGAAGAGCGCCAGGGGCCCCGCCTGAAAGTGTTGGGCAAGATTAACCTCGAAGAGCGGTTGAAGTCGCGCCTCAAAGGCGCCGAGCCCGCAGAGGCTAAGCCTGCAGCAACTGAAAAAGCGCCCGAGCCCGAGCCGGCCCCCGAGCCAATGGCTCCGCCCGTCGAGCCGGTAGCTCCGCCCGTTGCAGAAAAGCCGGCCCCGGCCCCCGAGCCCAGGAAAGAGGTCAAGGCAGAAATGCCGGCAACCCCACGCGAGCCCAAGCCCGCGCAGCCCGATCCCAGTCCCAAGCCCGAAGCAGAAAAAACCGCCGCGCCGCCTACCGGCGAAGGCGATATCATGCGGGCAGAAGCTCCCGAACTGCGAGGCCTCAAGATCTTGGGCAAAATTGAACTTGATAAACACAGTTCAAGCCGCGGCGGCCGCAACAGTGGCAAGAAGGAAAAAGACAATAAAACAGGCAATAAGCCGGGTCAACCCGCCGGCCAACCCGACCCCAACAAAAGCGGCCAGCGCCCCGCTGCCGCCGGCGGCGATGCAGCCCCCGGCAGCGATGCCGATAAGCGCAAGCGCAAACGCAAACGCAAAAAAGTGGGCGGCGACGAACGCCCCGGAGGTCAGGGTCAAGGCCAGGGACAGGGTCAAGGCCAGGGTCAGGGACAAGGTCAGGGCCAGGGCAATCGCCAGGGACAACCAGGCCAGGGCGGCCCCGGCGGCAATCGCCAAGGACAGCCAGGTCAGGGCCAGGGCAATCGCCAGGGATACGGCCAAGGCGGCCCCGGCGGCAACCGCCAAGGACAGGGACAGGGCGGCAACCGCCGGCCACCCGACCAACAACAACTACAACCCGCTGCCGGCGGCCCTCAGGAGGTAAGCCAGCGCGAAATCGAAGAAAAAATCAAGGCCACAATGGCCCGCTTGTCGGGTGGTGGTAAGAAAAAACGCCAGAAACTTCGCCGCGACAACCGCGAACGCCTCCGCGGACGCCAGGAAGAACGCGATGCGGAGGGCATGACCGACAAATTGCAGGTCACGGAGTTCATCTCCGTGCAGGAACTGGCAAACATGATGGATGTTGCCGCCGTAGAGGTAATTACCACCTGCATGAACCTCGGCGTTATCGTGTCGATCAACCAACGCCTCGACGCCGAAGTGATCGAGCTCGTAGCCAGCGAGTTTGGCTATGAAGTGGAGTTCATCTCTGTTGAAGAGCAACTCGAAGAAGAACTCGAAGTACACGACGACCCCGAGGACCTCTTACCCCGGGCGCCCATCGTTACCGTCATGGGTCACGTCGACCACGGTAAAACTTCTTTGCTCGACTACATCCGAAACGCCAACGTAGTCAGCGGCGAAGCAGGGGGTATCACCCAGCACATCGGCGCTTACGAAGTAGAAGTTGGCCCCGACAAGAAAAGGATTACCTTCCTCGATACGCCGGGTCACGAAGCCTTTACAGCCATGCGCGCACGGGGCGCTAAAATCACCGACATCGCCGTCATCATTGTGGCGGCCGACGACAGCGTGATGCCTCAAACCCGCGAAGCCATCAGCCACGCTACGGCAGCCGGTGTGCCCATCGTGTTTGCCATCAACAAAATTGATAAGGCAGGCGCCAACCCGGAACGCATCAAGCAAGACCTCGCCGCCATGAACTATCTCGTAGAGGAGTGGGGCGGCAAGTACCAATCGCAGGACATATCGGCCAAAGCAGGCATCGGCATCGAAGAACTGCTGGAAAAAATCCTGCTCGAAGCCGAACTCCTCGACCTCAAAGCCAATCCCGATCGCTTAGCTACAGGTACCGTCATCGAAGCTTCTCTCGATAAGGGCCGCGGCTATGTCACCAAAATGCTGGTGCAATCGGGCACCCTCCGCGATGGCAGCGTTATGGTGGCCGGCGAATACTCCGGCCGCGTAAAGGCCATGTTCAACGAGCGCAATAAGCGGATCAAAGAGGCAGGCCCCTCGGCCCCCGTACTCGTACTGGGTCTAAGCGGCGCCCCGCAGGCCGGCGAACGCTTCAAAGCTATGGACTCCGAACAGGAGGCGCGCCAATTGGCCATGAAGCGGGCTCAAATCTCCCGCGAGCAGGCCAACCGGGCCCACAAGCGCATCAGTCTCGAAGAAATTGGCCGTCGCTTGGCCTTAGGCAACTTCAAAGAGCTCAACATCATCGTCAAGGGCGACGTGGACGGTTCTGTAGAGGCCCTGAGCGATTCGCTGATCAAACTGTCGATCGAGTCGGTACAGGTCAATACCATCCACAAGGCGGTGGGCCAAATTACAGAATCGGACGTACTGCTGGCTTCAGCCTCCGACGCCATCATTGTGGGCTTCCAGGTGCGCCCCTCCGCCAATGCCCGCAAGCTGGCAGAGCGCGAAGGGGTCGAGATCAAACTCTACTCCGTTATCTACGAAGCCATCAACGAGGTCAAGGCAGCCATCGAAGGCATGCTTGAGCCCACCAAACAGGAAAACATCGTGGCCCAGGTACGGGTGCGCGAAGTGTTCAAAATTTCCAAAGTGGGTTTGGTGGCCGGCTGTTTTGTGGAAGAAGGCAAGATCGCCCGATCCACTTATATTCGCCTCGTGCGCGACGGCATCGTTATCTTCCCCACCCGCGAAGGCGCCAATGGAGAACTCGACTCGCTCAAGCGCTTCAAAGACGACGTCAAGGAAGTGCGCGCCGGTATGGAATGCGGTATTACCATCAAAAACTGCAACGACATCCAGGTGGGCGACGTCATCGAGGGTTACGAGATTACCGAAATCAAACAGAAGTTGGCGTAGCGCATTGCCAACACAGCAGGATAGGCAACGGCGCCCGCCGACCGGAAGGTCGAGCGGGCGTTGTTGCTTTAACTAAGATTTATAAATCCTGGCTTGGAGAACTATAAACGGGCTTTAAGCCGTTACTTCCCTTCATTTCTAATTTCGACCCAACCCCTTATCTTTGCTTTAAAACCGTCCTCATTATGCCGAAACGCACGCCGCTTAGCCTGTCGGATTTCAAGCAAGTTATCGAAAGAGACGCCTACTATGTAGACAAGACGGCCATCGTCCGCGACATAGTAGATGGAGCCGGCGTACAAATCCACTGCCGCCCCCGGCGCTTTGGCAAAACGCTCAACCTCTCTACCCTGCGCTATTTCTTTGACTGCCGGGGAGAATACCGCCATCTTTTTGAGGGGTTGGCCATCGCCCGGGATGAGGAGATGATGAGCGGGCACCAAGGCAAATACCCGGTCATTGAGTTGTCGTTCAAGGATGTGAAGGCAAGCAACTATACCTCGGCCATGCAGGCCATGAGCGTTCTGTTGTACGAGGAATGGATGCGCCATACCAGCCTTAAGGGTACCGCTGAATACGATGAGCAATTGGCCGATATGGCGCCAGCGGTGAGGACGGGAGAGGTTAAAGCCTTTCTATTCCGGGACGCGATCAAAAAATTAGCCAACCTCTTACACGCCCACTACGGGGCGCCGGTAGTGCTGCTGATAGACGAGTACGATACGCCCTTGGTGGAAGCCTGGCTGAAAGGCTACTACGATGAGATGATTGAATTCATGCGCCCGCTGCTGGGCGGGGCGCTCAAAGACAATGAAAGTCTGTTCAAAGGCGTGCTCACGGGCATACTGCGGGTGGCCAAGGAGAGCCTCTTCAGCGGGTTGAACAATTTTATCGCGATGGCAGGCCTGAAGCCGGATGCTTTCAGCGATAAGTTTGGCTTCACAGCGGCGGAAGTAAAGACCATGCTGGCCCACTACGGCCTCAATGGGCGCGAGATGGACGAAATCACTGCTTGGTACGACGGCTATCGCTATGGCGGGATCCCCATCTACAACCCCTGGTCGATACTCAACTACGTGGCCGACGGCGGCCAATCGCCCAGCCCCTACTGGGTAAATACCGGCGGGCACGATCTGCTCAAAAGACTCTTTTTCAACCCGGAGTCGGGCATAAAGGACAAATTGGAAGAACTGCTGCGCGGCGGCGTTATAGACGTATATGTAGACGAGTTTCTCACCTTCCGGGGTTTGGAGACGACGCCCGAGGCCGTCGCCAGCCTCATGTACTTTGCGGGCTACCTACGGGTGGTGGGCGATTTCAGGAGGGGCGACCGGATCATCCGCCAACTGTCGATACCCAACCGCGAGGTAAAGTTGGCCTACGAAGATACCCTCATGGCCTGGTTTAATGAAGACTTAGGCCGCTCCTTCAACGACAAACTGTTGGATGCCCTCACGACGGGCCGGTGCAGGCCTTCGGCGCTTATCTCTCCGACTTTGTGTTGCGGGTGGCCAGCTTCTACGATACCGGCAGGGGGCGCGCGGAGCACTTCTACCACGCCTTCCTACTGGGGCTGCTGGCGCGCTTAGACTCGACCTACCTCATTCGCTCCAATGGCGAAAGCGGCTATGGGCGCTACGACATCTGTCTCATCCCTAAAGACCCTTCCCGCAAGGGCATTGTGATGGAAATAAAGGCGCCGGCCATAGGCAGCAAAGAGACGCTGGAAGACAGCATCGCCGCCGCCCGCGCTCAAGTGCTGGCTAAAAAATACGATACGGAGCTCCTCGCCCACGGCGTCGCCGACATCCTGCGCTTAGCCATTGCGGTGGAGGGTAAGGAGGTGGTGGTGGAGCAAGCTTAAGGGCTCATCGCCAGGGCGTGCGGCCCGCGCAAGCTGCCTGTAGGGCGCCGACGGTAGGAGGCGGTGCTTTGCACCGAGCATGGAGCGTGGTCGGGCATTAACCACCGACCTGCTAATGGGGCTTTTTGCCCCTGTCGTCGTTCCCAAAATCCTCATTGGGGAATCCCCCAACTCCGGTTTTGGCGCCTAGACAGTTGCGAAAATCCCTCATTCTCGGTCAGGTGATCAATACCCGAACAAGCTCAGCGAACCCTGGAAGGGAGCGACCCCGGCGGCCCCGGAGCAAAGCGCCCATCGCCAGGGCAGGCGGCATGGGGCCGCCGGGGATGCGCCCAAAAAGAAAAAAACAACCTTCTGGCGGATAAGGAACCCGGCGATAAACTAAAGATCTTGGCCATATTGATTTTGAGCGCCCGAATGCCCTACGCTACACCATTCAAAAACGTATACAAGTCCTCATCCGGCAGCAGGTTCAGCTTTTTGCGCAGCCTCGACCGGCTCACATTGATGCTGGAAGGCAGTACTTGCAGCATCTCCGAAATTTCCTTTGAGTTTAGCCCCATCTTCAGGTAGGCGCACAACCGCAGGTCGTAGAGCGACAGCTCCGGGAAGCGCTCCCGCATGGCTTTAAAAAAAGCCTGATGGAGCTCGTCGATCTGTATTTCAAAGGTGTGGTCGTCGGTTTCTAAGTACAAGTCCAGCAGGCGTTTTATTTCATTCCAGTGGGTTTTGGCGGCGGCCGGATTGTGCCGCACCTCGTCCATCTTCTCTTTCATGATGTGCAGCAGGCGGTTTTTATCTTCATTTTCTTTTGCCTGCTTGGCCAGTTCTATGCTCTTTTGCTTCACCTGCTGATTCAGCAATTCCTTCTCCTGTTCCAATTGCTGTTGGCGAGCCAACATCGCCTGTTGCTCATATCGCTCGGCCTGGGCCTTTAGCGCGCGTTGTTCCTGCTCCAGCAAGGCCGCCTTCTGGCGGTTCAGGCGGGCGTTTTGCATTCGGCGGTTCAGGTAGTACAGCAGCGCCAGCAGCAAGGCATAGGCCAAATAAGCCGGCCAACTGCGATAACCCGGGGGCCGTATCGAAAACGATAGCTCCGCCACGGCGGTCGTTTGCTCCTGCACCTGAGCCCGCACCTGAAAAGTATAATCGCCCTCCGGCAGGTTCAGCAGCTCGGCATAAGGCGCGGCGCCCCAGTCGCTCCAGGCATCCGAATAGCGCAGCAGCCGGTATTGATAGCGCGCGCCCGGCTGATGCGGGGCCACAAACTCAAAGCGCAGGTTGTTGAGGGCATAGGGTATGCCGGCGCCTGCCGCTGCAACCTCGCGGGTATGGTTGTTAAAGGCCTCCATTTTTCGTATCAACACCCGGCGTCCCCCTGCCGGCGGGGGCGCGATGGCTGAATCTTCCAGCGCAAAACCATTGTAGATCGGGTAAAAGCCATAGCGCTCATCCAGGGGCGCAGCCCGGTACACCCCCGGCAGCAGCCCGGCTACGGCCGGCGCCGCCGCCAGCCCGGATAGCCGTACAAAGCCTGCCCGCTGCGCATCAAAGCGGTAGCGGCCCTCGCTCGTGAGCAGTTGTATGCCGCTCTCGTCGGATAGAAGGTAGTGCGCGTTACCCGCAAAGTCGGCCGCCGGAAATATCTTCCGCTCCTCGGGGTAGAAGTCGGCATTTAGCCTGAACCGGATGAGGCCGTAGTTGGGTATGTTTACCCACAGCAGGTTGTCGCGCTCCTGTATCAACTGATTGCAGGAACCCAATATCAGCTCTATTTTTTTGTGGAAGACGTAGCCGGCGCCCTGCCTTTTTAGCACCGATATGCCGTTGTAGTGGCCCGTAAGCAGGTACTCGCCGCCCGCATAAGGCAAAAAATTCCACACCCCCGGCTCATCGTGCAGCCGCCGAAAGCCCTCGCCGGGGCCGGCAACCAACAGCCCCCTGTCGTGGCCGCAATATACCCTGCCGCCCAGCGCCGTCAGCGACCACACCTGCCCCTCCGTGCCGGGCACCAGCACAAAAGGCGAGCCGCCTACGCCTTGGTCGAGCGCCGACCAGGGGGCCGTGTACAGGCCCTGATTGGTGCCCAAATAAAAAACCCCGTCGTGCAACAGAGCCGTATGCGCCGTGCCAAACTGGCCGGGATCGTCAAAAAAGTAGGTGAGACTGCTGTACACAGCCGCCGACGCCAGGCCATAGTCCATACCCATCCACAGCAGCCCGCCCGGTGCTTGGTGTAGGCTCAGCACTGTATTGTTGGGCAGGCCCTTGCGCTTGTTGAGGTGCTGCGCCACCCGCCCGCTCAGGTCGGTGATGTACAGCCCGTTCAGGATCGACCCAAAAGCTAAGTAGCCCTCGTCGATGGCCGCAAACGAAAACACCCGGTCTCTTTTCAGATAACCCGACACCTCTGCCGACCAAGGCCTCAGAGCGCCGCCCTGGTACAAAAACAGCCCGTCGTTTTGGCTCGCCACCAGCAGCCCGCCATCGAGCAGGGCATGGAGGCCCGCTATCCGAAACCCCTCGGGGTAGTCGAATACCGGCTTCAGCGACATCCCCGTGAAGCGCAGCAGCCCCTCCCGCTCGTCGGCTAAGTACAGGTTGCCCCCGGTCTGGAAGCTCTTCGTAAACCGACTGGGCGCAGCAATTTTGGTGAACTGCTGGTTTTTGTACAGATACAAGTTACTAAACGACACAAACACCACCTGCCCGCTATGACCGTACACCCCCCAGAATTCTTCGTTTTCGGCATTGGGCTCCTCTGCAAAGGGATACAGCGACGTATACGCGAACCGCCCTGTCGCATCGCGCCGCCACAGCCCAAAGTCGAGGTCGGAGCCCGAATAAATCAGCGAGTCGGAGGCTACCCATATCGAGCGCGTATAGCCCTTGCTGCCGCGGTAAGCCCGCCACGCATGGCCGTCGTACTCCAGCAGCCCGCCGTCGCCGGCCATGTACGTCAGTCCATTTTCCGCCGAGGCTATATCCCAAATCTTGCCGTGGTGCAGGTAGTCGGCTGGGGCGTAGCCATCTAACCAGGGCACCCCCTTCACCGGAATCTGTTGCGCCGGCAACAGGAGCGGTGCCAGCCATACCAGCAAGGCAAGAAGGCAAAAAACTAAGCTTGAGTATAGCTTTTTCAATGATGGCACAAATTTGGCGCACATGATGTATTCCGCCCACCGGCACGCGCTACAAGGGCGAAGTTATCGCTCTCTAAGCTAAGATGAGTAAATCCTGGCTTGGAGAACGATAAAGCAATTTTTTTTCACCCGAAGCACCGACGGGTTGTTTTCCGATTTTTGGGCGCATCCCCGCCGCCCCCCTGGCACGAGCCTACTCATGCGCGCACTACTTGGGGGGCCGCCGGGGTCGCTCCCCTACGTCCACGTCCCTTGGGGCCGGGTAAACCTCGCTAATCGCTCGGTGCAAAGCACCAGCCGCCTTGGGGCGGCTGCACTTCGGGCAGCTTGCGCGGGCGCAGAACTCCTGCGGGCTCGTCTGTCCCAACAAAACAATGCCCTTTGTGTTGCGAATATACGGCAAATGTATTGTGAAAACGGGGCGCCCGCCGAGGTGAGCGCCCCGTTTTTCGTCGGGCGTTTATTGTATCACCAACTGCCGGCTGTACACAGCGCCGTCTTCGGCCGTAATGCGGGCAATGTATACGCCCTGGCTGAGGCCGCGCAGGCTGATGCGGTTGTTGGCGGCCATACCTACCCGCTGCCCGCTGAGGTTGAAGAGCTCTACCCGGGCTACTTGCGCCGAGGTGATGAACACTTCGCTGTTGGCGGCCGCCGGGTTCGGGAATACCTCCATGCGCGCCGCAGCGGCGGCATCGTCGTCGGTGTTCACGATGTTGGTCGAGAAGTAGACGTTGTCGATAAACAACGTACCCGAGCCAAAGGGCGTGCTGGTGAAGATGTACTGATTGAGGTCGTTGAGGCTCGTGAGGCCTGCCGCCGTAAAGTCGGCCAGCGGTATCTGAAGCTGGTTCCATACCCCGGCCGTAAGCGGGAAGTTGAGGTTCGACTCCGAGTCGCCGTTGGCGCCGCCAAAACCGTCGCCGAGGAAGCTCACCAGCTTCATGTTGAAGACCGTCACATTGGGCGTCCACACATCCAAGTGCAGGTGGGTCATATTGGCGGCGTTGATGGGCGCCGAGGTGGTTTCAATGCCATTGAAGCCCACGTTGGCGTACTTCTTGGTGGGGTTGCCGGCTACCGTCACTTCTTCGTAGGCGGCCTGGCTCCAACTGGTATTCCAGGTGTCTACGTTTACGTTGGTGTAGGCGTCGCTGAACAGGGAGATCACGTTGGCCGGGGCGATGGTAGGCGTGGGCGCCGCCGTAGCCGGCGAGTTGAAGAAGTAGGCAATGGTGTAGGTGGCGGTGGTGACGCCGTCGGCAGCCGTCACCAGCACGGTGGCGTTGCCGGGTATGCCCGTCGCCTGCGTAATGGTCGTTACGGTGGCTGCCGGATTGGTGGCTACGGCCGAGGTGATCTGGGGCACGGCGCCGCCGCCCGGCACGCCATAGCTGTAGTTGAAGGCGCTGGGCGCAAAGCCCGGTACATTGGCGCCATCCACTTGCAGGCTGCTGAGGGTGGCGTCGGAAGCCGCCGAGGTAGCCGTCTTCCAAAAGTAGATGTTGTCTAAGTAGATGTCGGAGGGCGAAACGCCGGCTTGGCCGTCAAACTTGAGCTGTAAAACCGAGTTCCACGTCATGCCCGTGAAGGCACTCTTGGGCAGGTCTACGCTGCTCCAGTTGCCGGGGCTCAAGGGTACGTCTACCAGCGTCTCGCCGGCGCCCGTACCGCTGTTGTCGATGGGCGAAAACCGCACTACGGTGGCGTTGCTCGTCCAGATGTCGATGTGCACAAACTCCATAGCAGAGGCGTTCTGCGGATTGGCCTCAAAACCGGTACCCTGGTAGTTGAAGTTGGTATAGGCCATCGCTAAGTTGCCATTGCCGGGGTCGAAGGCGATGTTCACCGTGCCCGACTGCCCCCAGTTGGGGTTGTAATTAATGTTTGAGATATTGGTATACGCCTCGCCATAGATCGAAATGACGTCGGTGGCGTTTCGGGTCGGCGGTACAGGCGCGCTGGTGGTGGGTTGCGCCTGCGCAAAAACAGCCGCCAATAACATCAAAACAAGTGTCAAAGTCTTTTTCATAAAAAAAGCATTATTTAAGGTTAGCAATAGAGGCGTCAACAGGCGAGATGGGCGTTTCCATCGCTTTTTTGGGCGTTCGGTCTATCCGGAACAGGCCCCAGTGCTTTTCCGGCTCCAAAGGCTCCGGCGAACCTTTCCACGACTCGTCGAAGGCCTCGAAGAAGAAGGTGAGCACTTTTTCCCTTTCGCTCCAGGCCATGAGGTCTTCGTAGTAGGTCTTTTGGTTTTCTTCGCTCACATGCTCGGGGTCGATGCCCCGGCCGTTGGAGTTGGTGGCCCAGCCCGCCTCGGTGATCACCACAGGTTTGCCAGGGTAGAGGTTGGCTACGGCGTAGTAGTTTTGCTGGGTGTAGCCCAGCGACTCGTGGATGTGTTTGTACTCCCACACGGGGTAGGTATGCAGAGATATAAAGTCGAGCTCGTCTGCCAGCGGCTTGAGCTTATTCAGCCAGGGCACGTAGTTTTCGCAGAAGGTCACGGGCTGGCGGGCTAATCTTTTCACCTCTTTAGCGTACTCAATCACGCGGCTCACAGGCACGTAGTGGTCGGTCCAGTCTACGCAGGCCTCATTGCCCACCGAGAGGGAAAATACGATGTCGGGGTATTGGTTGGCCAATCGGGCTAAACGCTGGATTTTTTTTTCGTTGTTGCCCCGGTTAAATTCCAGCTCTGCCTCCGTGTACACGCCGCCGCCCCAGGGGCAGCCAAAATTGTTCATCTCGGCCTCAATAAAGGCGCCCAACATCACTTTAAAATTGAGGTTTTCGCCCTGGATTACCTCCAGCACCAGCTCGCCATGCGGGTCTATGTCGTAGAGCCGCAGGTAGCGCCAGTGGGGTTGCAACAGCAGCAGGTCTTCCTTTACTTCTGCGTAGGAAGGATAAGTACCCCCCGGCCGCTGCCCCTCCCGAAAACCGGAATAGCAAATGGCACGCGCAACGGGCAGGCCCAGCGCTTCAAAAGTGTTCATTGGTTTGGCGTTATTAGCCAGTTTAGACTTCCCGGTATGGTCCATGCGGCTTATGGATTGGCAAATTTTAGTTTCTCGTCTTTATCCCAGATGCCCCAGTAAGCGCCTACCGTGCCTTCGGCCCCTACTTTCCACGACTCGTCGAAGGAGGAGAAGTAGAACATGGGCACGCCTTCGTCCATGGCCCACATTTGGGCATTGAGGAAGTATTCGAGGGCATTTTTTTCGGAAGGGACGGCGCCCTTGAGGCTTTCGCCCTGGCTGGGCCAGCCCGTTTCGGTGATGAGCACCTTTTTGCCATTGGCGGCGCTCACCGCCTGTCGGTACATCTTCTTGAGGTAGTCGAGGGAGTTTTCAAAGGGGCATCCCTCCCAGTAGGGGTAGCAGTTGGCCAGCACAACATCGCAGGCCTCTGTAATGCGTGGGCGCTGCGAAAACTCGTAATAGGCATCCACATAACCTACCGGTATGTCGGGCAGGGCCTCCTTGACGCGGTAGATGAAGGCGAGAAGTTCGTCTTCGGTGAGGTCTTTTCGGTACATGACCTCGTTGCCCACGGCGGCTATGTCTACCAATCCGGCTTTGGCCAGCTCAATGAGGCCGGCGATCTCGCGCTCGTTTACCTCGGGGTCGTCGCCGAGCCAGGCGCCCACTAAAGTTTTGAGGCCGAAATTCTTAGCTACCTGTGGGATGAGCTCGTTGGAGTCGGTGCACGAAAACGACCGCACCCATTGGGTATGGGGCCGCAGCAGTTGCATCCGGCGCTTCACCTGCTCTTCCGATACGAGGTCGCCGGGCTTCTGCCCTTCTTCGTACAGGCTAAAGCAAAAGCCATGTACGCCGTTGTAGAGGATTTCGAGAAATAAATCCTTGATGTCCTGGCCTGAAAGTTCGGTCAGGTAGTGTTCCTGGTTGGCTTGGGCCAAAGACAGGTATCGTTCAACGCGGTAAGACATCTTCCAATGTTTAGCAGGTTTACGAAATTAGAGCTCGCCCCTTCTGCTCACCAGCTCGGCTTTGATCTGGCGGGCTTGTTCTTCCGAGAGGTTGTACCCCCACATCACGAGGATGGCCAGCGCCGCCGTAGCTGCCGGAATGAAGATATCGGCTAAGCGCAGGTTGGTGATGGTTTCGGCCGATTGTACGGCGGCGCCCGAGTCGAAGCCCACTACCTTCAGCACCAAGCCGCCCAGCACTAAGGCTAAGCCCTGGCCTAATTTCACCATCCACCAATAGATGGCGCCGAAGGTGCCCTCCTTGCGGGGCATACCGTTGTTGAGCTCGTCGAGGTCGCATACGTCGGCCGTCATCGACATCATGAGGGTAAACAGCCCGCCAATGCCAAACGACATCAGGGGGATGGGCATAAACATCATCCAGGGGTTGGAGGGGTCGAAGCCCCACCACTTTAGCACATAGCCGATGATGGACAGCACCGTAGCTATGATGAAGGCGTTGCGCTTGCCCCAGCGGTTCGACATCCAGGTGATGACGGGAATGATGAGGAAAGCCGTAGCCACTGCGCTGATGGTGGAAAACCAAGCCGGCCAGTTGCCCGCAGCATCGTATTTGCCGTTGAAGAGGTAAAACACGATGATGAAGTAGCTGAACGACGCCACCATCTGGAAGCCATTAAACACCAGAAAGGTAGCGCCGCACAAGCGCAGGAAGGGCTTATTTTTGAAAATGAGCGCCATGTTTTTCAGCAGGCTTTTCAGGTTATTCCACAGATTGCTCATGGTAATCTGGTCGCGGTTTTGCAGGTTGGTCTGGTCTACTTCTTTGCAGAAGACGGCAGGCAGTACGCCCAGCAAGGCGCACAGTCCGCCCACCACCAGCGAGAGCTTTCTGACACCCTCGGCCTGGGTGGCAAACAGGTCGGGGTTGGCGATGAGTACCCAAAACCAGGGCACGATCATCCAGGCAAACTGCCCGATGGTTTGCGAAAAGCCCATGAGGCGGGTGCGCTCTTTATAGTCGAAGGTCATTTCGTAGCCCAACCCGATGAGGGGCGTGGCAAAGACGGTATTGGCCGTGAGGTAAACGAGCGAAAAAACCAGGAAGTACCAGAAGTTGTAGAGCTGGGAGTTCTCCGGGTTCAGTTGCCACAGTACGGCAAACATGGCGCCGCTCAAGATGGCGCCGGCAAAGATGTAAGGCCGGCGGCGCCCCCACCTCGACTGGGTATTGTCGGAGATGTAGCCCATGACGGGGTCGGTGATGGCGTCGTAGATGCGGGGCAGGCCGCCCAACAGGCCCGCCAGAAAGGGGTCCATGCCAAAGGCGGTAAGCAGAAAAAAGGAGAAGACGCCCAGTGCGCCGGGCATCAGGTTGTTTACGAAGTTGCCCATACCGAAGGCCGCCTTCTGAATGACGGGGACCCTGTCTTTGGATGCGGTTTGATGCTGTGCCATGAATCCTGTTGTTTTAACGAGGTGGTGGATAAAAGTGACTTGTCTTCATCGGCGGCTTTTCAGGCTGGGGTTATATCAAAAGGGGTTGGGGCCAGTTTTCAGGAGCCCAACCTCAGGGTTTTGGGCCGGCGTTTTTCAGCGGTGGGCGCCCGCGCAAGGGATAGCAGGGAGCTCCTGCGACCGGATAGCCCGACCCCGCCCGTGCCGTTTCCCGGAGACTGTCGGCCAGGCGGGGATGCGCCCAAAAACGAAAAAAAGAATGCTCCATAAGGCGAGTTATTTGGGGTGTGCGGATGTAGGCTTTATTGCCATTGGTCGGCCGACCAAAAGACGTTGAGCTTAGTGATCTCGCCGGTTCGATTGAGTATTTTTTGGGTGTCGGAGGCATCGAGGGCCAATGATTCGTATGTTTTCACCGCTCCGTTGCGGAAGTGGGCCGTTATGCCTGGCTGCCCGGCTAAGGCGTACACTACCGGTAGTTGGCAGTAGGTAAAAAACAGGCTGTTTTCGGGCAGCGCCAGCTCCTGTCGGCTGCCGTCGAGGTCGAAGAAGGCCGCCGTTTGAGGCTGGCTCAGCAACTCGCTGCGGCGCAGCAGCCCCGGCTGAAAATGCAGGCAGCCGCCCAGCACTTGTACGCCCAGCTCGCCTAAGCGGCTTAGTATGTCTTCCTTCACCTGGCCGGTCATACCCGGTTGTTGGGCGCCCTTGCCCAGGGGGGTATGCGAGTAGGGGTCGGTGGGGAAGGCGCCGTAGCGGGCCGGCGGCTTGTGCAGCCCGATGCCCTCAACGATGTCGTAGTAGTGCGCCAGCAGCCTGCTTCGCAGCTCGGGACCGACGGCCTGGCGCTGGGCCTGGCGGCAGGTTTCGAGTACGGCCAGCCGCAGTTTCGACACCATGTGCCAGTAGATGGAGCCCAGCCCTTCGTAGCCGAAGAAGGTGCCGCTGCGACCGGTGAAGGCTTTGTGGCGGAATACGGCTTCGTAGAGGGCCAGCAGATCGGCTTGCTCGGCGGCGCTAAAGCTGCCGTCGGCTTCGAGGGCGGCCTTCAGGTCGGCGGCATTTTTGAAGCTGCCGTTGAAGTGGCAGGCGCCCCGCACATCCCGCTCCATGAGGTGGGGGTAGCCGCCATCGGCCAAGCGGGCGCCGGCGGGCGTTGCCCGCAGTTGCGCTTCCGGGATGGTATTTTTTTGCAGGAATCCCGGCAGATTTTTGTTGGGGTACAGCAGGTAGCTGTATTGGTCTTCGCGGAACAGGGCGCCGGCTTTGAGGGCGTCGAGTACGGCTAGGCTTTGGGCCGCCGAGAGGTAGCCCGAGCTGAGGGCAGCCACCTGGCCTTCGAGCATCTCGCTGAGGTAGTCGATGCGGGCGTGCGGGCCGTCGAGGGTTAGGAGGTTGTAGCCGTGGTAGAGGTGATCAGGCCTTTCGTTGGCGCGCAGGCTGTGATCGATGAAGGTCAGCGACAGTTCGGCGAAGGCTTGCAGGTCGGCGGCCGACAGGGTTTCGCGGGCGCCGCTGAAGGCATGCTGGTAGACGCCCCAGCGGAAGTCGCCGGCGGCCTGCCCGAGCTGGTCGAGCACGCGGCGGCGGTCTTCATCGGCGATGCGGCCGCTCAGCAGATGGCGGTTGTCGGCGAATACGGCTTTCACGCGGGCGTAAAATGCTGCCATCTCCGCAGAAACGGGCAAGCCGGCGCCGGAGGCGCGCCCCATCATGGCTTCAAAGAAGTGCATGAAGCGGCGCAGGTAACAGAGGGTTACCACCGATACGCCATTGCCTACTAGGGCGTTGTTGGCGTCGTTCCATTCGGGGCGCTGGGTGTTCATCCAGATGCCGCCCTCCAATACGAAGTTGGAGAGCTTGGCCAGCACGGTAGCCAGCAACTTCTCGGCAAAGCTCACGCGGCAGATGTCGCCATGAGCATCGGACAGCAGCGCGCCGTCGGCGCCCATCTCCTGCCTGCGCTCGGCAATGGCCTCATTGAGCGCAAAGTCGAAGTCGATGGTATCCTTGGGGTTTTTGACGATCTCGCTATAGGGTTTAATCTTGTAGGGCACATTGGCATATACGAAGCGGAGCTGGGGCAACAGCCGGGGCAGCAGGTCGGGCTGGTGGTCGTGCGCAAACTCCAAAAACTTGAGCAGGTAGATGAGCTGGTGATCGCCCCAGTAGCCGATGTACGACCAGGGATCGTCGGGTTCGATGGTTTCCCAATCGAAGCCGCCCTTGGTTACGCGGTAGGGGTTGTAGCCGTCGAAGGTGGAGGCGTTGACAAACTTGTAGATCATGCCCTCAATGAAGGCAGGATAGGCATGGGCCAGCGCCTCCCAGTTCTGAAAGATGTCGCGCCAGTTGCCCTCGTAATCCAGCACTTTCGAGCCATCGACCTCGTTTCGGGTGTTGATGGTGAAGCGATTCCATGGTCGGGAGGGGTCGCCGTGGCGGCGGCTGAACTTGAGGGGCAGGTACTCAATGGCCAATCGAGCGAGGTCGGGGTCAGTATCGCCTATGCGCCCGAGCCCCAGGTAGGAGAATTGCTCGGGCAGCGCGCTGAGCGCCGACTGATGTCGTTCAAAAACCCGAGGGCCGGCGTTTCGGAGGTAAGCCATGAAGTCCCAGCGCTCTATCTGATAGCCATCGTCGAAGATGCCGCCCCGCATGATGTTGAACAGCACATTGGCAAAATGGCGGGTATCCTGCAAGCCGTCGGCGCTGCATTGCAAGGCGTCGGCCGAGGCGGCGAGCCGCATCAGGTTTTCGGTACCCCGGTCGATGTCCTGTTGTATTTGCGCCATCTTTTGCCCGGGCTCGGCGGCTTGATTGAGCCACTCCATCCGGCGCACTACGGCGCCGTGGCTCTGATTGACGTCGGCCACAATCATCCAGCGTTGGTGGGCGTGGGGCGCTAAGGCCAACTGCGCATTTACGAAGTAAGCGCCTTTTTCGGCCTTTACGTCTTCTTCCTGATTTAGCTTGCCACCCCTGCGGAAATGCCGCAACTGGGTTGACGAAAGCAGGTGTGCCGGCGCGTGCAGCCCTAAGGCGAAGGCCACATTGGCTTTCAGGGCTTCGCTGGGCTCTGCCTTATCGACAATGATGGCGCTGAGGGCAAAGATACCTAAGCCCGAAGCCTGGTCGAGCTCGCTGCGCTTATAAGCATCGGCTAAGTTGCTGGCCCGAACCTGAAGGTCGCTGCCCACGCCGTAGGGCACAATATTTTGGATACCGTCTAAGACATCCAATTGCCGGGGCCGGCCGGAGAGGTCGGCCAACCGGGCCTGCCTGACAAATCCAAAGACGTCGCTGAAGTTCCACTGGTAGCGGAAGCTTAGCTCCAGGTCGTGGTTGATTTCCTCAAAGCACACCTTGTTGCCCAAGGCGTTTTTATATAGGTGACGACTGAAGCGGAATGGACCCCCGAAGCGCTCCGACAGGGGCTCCCAAACAACCGTCTGCCCCTGGTGCTGCACCCGAATGAGGGTTTTGCTGCCTGTAAGCTCGGCCGACTCGGTGATCTTATCGTCGGTGTAATACGGAAAAAGGGCGTATTCCGAATTTTTCCGCCCTGCACTCAGGCCGCCATTGCTGGCAATGAACATCCAGTGGTCGGAGTCGCTCACCACGCTCATAAAAAACGGCCGAAGCTCGTCGGCATGAGCAATTTTATAAAAATGCTCCCCGTCGAGGGTAACAGACTCTAATTGTATGGCTTTGTTTTCCTGCGTCATTTGCCCGGTCGTGAATTTGCGCCTTAATTGGCTATGTTGCACACTGGCAGGTTTTGTGAACAGGATCGTGGATAAACACGGGAGTCTGCGCACAAAACCCGCCGGTGCGAGCCATAACCTTGCGGAATTGTTAGTTGGCTTCCTGGTACACCCGCACGTAGTCGATGGTCATCTGCTGAGGGAAGGGCGTCAGGGAAGTGGGGAAACCCACATAATTGCCGCCTACGGCTACGTTCATGATGATGAAGAAGGGGTGATCGTAAACCCACTCGCCCGGTAGTTTATCGGGGGTGAGTCGGAGGTATAAAGTATTGTCTACAAAGTAGTCGATGTAGTCTTTACCCCACTCGATGGCGAAGAGGTGAAAATCGGCATCAAAACGGCGATCGGTAGAGCCGAAGCCCTGGGTGATGGCCGACCCGCCCGAATAGCCAGGCCCGTGTACCGTGCCGTTGATGAGATTGGGCTCCTGGCCGCGCAGTTCCATGATGTCGATCTCGCCGCACTGGGGCCAGTTGACGGTGGTGATGTTGGCGCCCAACAGCCAGAAGGCGGGCCAGATGCCCGGGCCGTAGGGCGTTTTGAGGCGGGCCTCAAAGCGGCCGTAAGCCTGCTCGAAGAGGCCCTGGGTTTTGAGGCGGGCCGAAGTGAAAGGCGAGCCGGCGAAAGTTTCGCGGCGGGCGGTGATGACTAAGTTGCCCTGGCCGTCGAGGGAGGCGTTCTCCGGTCGGTTGGTGTAGTACTGGAGTTCCTGATTCCCCCAGCCATTGCTGCCCGTACCGATGTCGAAGGTCCATTTTGCGGCGTCGGGCGACTGGCCGGCGGGGCCGTCAAACTCATCGCTCCAGGTCAGTTGCCAGTTGCGCTGCTCCAGCGTCTGGGCGGTATCGGCCTCGCAAGCCGTGAGGGCCAGGGTCATCAGGGCGCAAAAAGCGACTGCCTGCCACTGGCTGCTGTAGATGGTTGTGCTGAATATTTTCATGACGTATGCTGCTGGGGGGGTTAGTTATGGAAGTACAGGTTGTCGACATAGACGGTATTGGCGCCGGTTACCCGACCTACCAAAATGAACTGGGCAACATGCCCGCGGGTGGTGAGGCCCGCAAACTGGCTCAGCGGAATGTCGTAGCTGATCCATTGGCCCGTAGCCGGCATATCGAAATCGATCTGATGTTCTACATCGTCGTTGCCGCCGAAGACGCCGTTGGCGCCAAAGTCGACCAACTTCACCGCAAAGAAGGTGAAATCTGCCGACCATACATCGATGTGGAAGTGGGTCATACCCGTGGCGTCAATGGTATTGGCCAGGGTTTCAATGCCCACAAAATCGAGGGCGCTGTACCGCTTCACTGCATTGCCGGCCACCGTCACGTCGGCTAAGGTAGCCGACGACCAGTCGGTGCGCCAGGTGTCTACCGGCACGTTGTTGTACACCTCGCTGAACAGGGAGATGACGTTGGCTTGAGGTAGCGTAGGCGCCGGCGCCGCTGCCGTAGGCGTAGTACCCCCGCCGCCGCCCTGGCGGTAGAAGTAGATGTTGTCTAAGTAGATGGTACCATTGCCGTCAAACTTAAACTGGATGACATCAGCTAAATTGACGCCCGCAAAACTCGACAGCGGAATATCCACGCTCGACCAACCCGTAGTAGGCACCGTGAGGGCAAAAGCCGTCTCCTGGGGGCCGGGGCTGATGAGGTATACATTGAGGGCCGTAGAGTTGGCCGTCCAGAAGTCGAGGTGCAAAAACTCCATATTCGATACGTTCTGGCTGCTGCCCAATTGGATGCCCTGATAGTTGAGGCCGGCATAGCGCAAGGTATTGTTGCCGGCTATCGACTGCTGGCTCACTACGGTAGCCTGCCCCCAGTTGGGGTTGAAGTCGGTATTGGCAACGTTGGTATACGCATCGCTAAATACCGAAAGCACATTGGCAGCCGGGCGGGTAGGCGTAGGCGCCGCTACGGTAGGCGCCGTAGGGCCGCCGCCGCCGCCATTGTCGTAGAAGTATACATTGTCGACAAAGACATTCGATACATTACCCGAAAGTACAATCTGCGCTAAGCGCGACCGCGATGTCAGGTTTGTGAAGCTCGACAGTGGAATATCGAGGCTGATCCACTGCTCCGATTGCAGTGTTGAGGCCGGAATGATGATCTCGTGCGAGAGGTTATCGTTGCCCTCGAAGGTGCCATCGGGACCTACGTCTACCAGCAGCACCCTGAACACCGACGAAGGCCCCACGGGGTCGGGCGTCCAGATGTCCATGTGGTAGTGCGTCATAGCCGTGGCGTTGATGGTGGGCGCCGTAAACTGGATGCCTACGAAGTTGAGGTTGGTGTAGCGCTTAATGTCGTCGCCGCCTACCTGCACATCAAAGGTCTGGGCGGTCGAAAACTGCCAGTAGCCATTGAAGAAATCGACGGGCACGTTCTGATAGGCATTGCTAAACACCGAGATTACCTTATCGGCAGGTTGGGTGGGCGTGGGCGCGGGCGCAAGGGGCAGCACAGGCGCGCCCGTGGATACGATGGTCAGGGAGCCTTCGGCGGGCCGGCCGCCCAAGGTGGCCGTAATGACGGTGGTACCCGCTTCCATGACCATAGCCTGACCCGATGCGCTCACAGTAGCTACGCTGGGGTTGGAAGAGGCAAAAGCAAAATAAGCCGGCGAAGTTTCTACCCTTTGGTCGACGCCATTGGGCAGGTTGGCTACGGCATAAGCCTGAACGGCTACCGTGGCGCCGGTTTCCGACTGCACCGTCACGTTTTCGCCATTCATGATGGCAGAGCGCGGCTGAGCTACGGTTCCCAATTTTTCAAATTTTACCTCGTCGATCCAGAAAGTGTAGCCCTCGCCGTTTTCGGGGCCTTCTGAAAAGAAGAACATCCCGCGCTCGGCCGTCAGGCGGGCGGCATCGGGTATGGGGATGTAGTACTTCCGCCAGTTGGTGTTCACGGCTAAGCCGGCGATGGCCGTCTGGTATTTGTTTTCGCCCAGGTCGTTGCCAAAGCCAATGAGGTCGATGCTGGCCGAACGCGAAGCTTTGGCCCAGAAGGTAAGCACATTGTAGCCCGAAAGATCGCGGGGGGCGCTCGTGAAGTACACCCCGCCGGCATAGGCGCCGGCCGGATCTTCAAAATCTGGCACTGCAATGCGCATTGAAGCCGTGCCCTCGTATTTCACGTCGGTATCTACCTGAAAGGCCCGCACATCAGAGCCGCCAAAAGCGGCATAGTTGAGGCCGGCGCTGAAGGCGTCGATAAATACCTCCGGCGTAGTGGGGTTGGTGGCCAGTTCCAGCTCATCTACCTCTCTTTCGCAACTGGCGATGAGGCCCATGCAGGCCAGAAAAAGGCAAATGACGGGATAAGCATATATTTTTTTCATCGGTCGGACGGTTTTACTGGTTGAGCAGATTACTGAAAGATGTTGATGTGGATGTAGGTGCGTATTTCCCACTCGTTGCCGTTGTCGTAGCCCGGCGCCAGCGGATAGCACACCTCTTCGCCTGCGGGATCGATGAAGGTGGTGGGGCAGTAGCGGGGCGAGTATTGATCAAGAGTGCGGTATAACCCCTGAATGCCGATGCGGGTTGCCGGAAGGTCGAACCACTGGGGCTTGCCCAAGGTGGTCGACAGGTCGAGCATAAGCTGTGTAGGGAAGGTGAGGTTGAAGTCGCGATGATAGTCGAAAGGCCCCCAGTCGTTGCGCTTAAACGAGCCTACTACCTTTAGCTGGCGGTACACCATGCGCAGGTCGGCGCCAAACCGCCGAATGGTACGGGCATCGCTGCCGTTGGCCTGGGCGTCGCCAAAGTACAGGTTGGCGATGAGGCCCAAATTGGGGTTCAGCTTTGATACCACGCGGGCATGGGCCTCCCAGAGGTCCTGCGCAGGGGCCGAGCCCGGAAAGGCAAAGGTGGTGCGGCCGTCGGGCAAGATACCAATGGCGGCATCCTGAATGGTGGGCAGATGGCGATACACAAAGCCGGCGCTCACTGCCAGCCGGGCGTCTTCGGCCATATCGTTGTCCCACTGATACATCCAGGTAGCGGGTGTGGGGTCGTAGGTGAGTAGTATTTCTCCGGCCACGGTCTCCCGGTTGGCGCGCACCGCAAAGGGGTCGGTCAGGATGTTGCGAGGCCGCCCCGGCGCCGGCACGTCGGCAGGAATGGGGCCTTCGATGGGGCGCTGCCACAGGAAGTTGGGCGCAATCTGGAGGTCGCCCATCGAGTAGGTAAAGCCGCTGAGGAAGTTGTACTGGTTGCCGCTACCGCTGTCTTTCAGGCGCCAGCCCGTGAAGGTCTGGGTGTAGTCGCCGCCGCCATTGGCCACCAAAGCCATAGCCGCAGCCTGGGCGTACCAGTTGAAGCGCCCCTTGGCAAAGGTGAGCTTCAGCTTACCGCCCCAGTTGTCTTCGGGCCGTATCTCGTCCTGGTAAACGGTATACTCGCCCTTGTCTTGACGGGAAATCTGGAAGGTACGCCCCACCAAAGGCTGCCCGCCCCAGATACCGCCCAATTCTACGCCCAAGGGGCCCAGCTTGGTTTTAGCGTACAGGGTGGCGCGGCGCGTTTTGGGCACGGGTATGGCAAAAGAACTTTCGGTAGTGCCACGCTGCTCCAGGTCTTCGTGGAAGATCCCCGTCAGGTCTATACCCGCCACGTTGCGGCTATACTTCACCAGCACGGCGGGGTTGGCGCCCCACCACAGCTCGGGCCCCATAGCCACGCTCAATCCCTTGAGTTTGCGCTTGCCGTCGAGCTCAAAGCCCAGCGGCGCCTGTCCGTTGTAGATGTCTATGTTGGGACCGTAATTGGCCTCCGGGTACAGCCCAAAGAAATCGCCCTCATACCCCCAGTGGTAGTGGCCGGTACGGTAGAAACCCGTAAGGTCAAAATCCCGGTGGTTCCAGCTCACATTCGCCCGGTATACATTCAGGCGATTGACGTCGTTGAGCACCTGAGGGCCATTGGCGGTGCTCACCACCACGGGCCGGCCCCGGTTTTCGTAAAAAATCTCGTTGATGGGGTTTTGCGCCACATTGCCCAACACGTTGAACTCTACATTCGCCCTCAGGTTAGGTGTCGGCGAGCCGGCTACGCCTACAAAAAACGACTGCATGTGGTCGAAGCCTTGCTGGTTGGGGAACACCTGTGCTGTCGGGTCGGCTTCCTCCGGCGTTGTCACTAAGCTGCCGCCGGTATTGAAGGTCGTAAGTTGAGCGGTCAGGCGGCTCAGGCGTATTTTACCCGCCTGTTCGCTCTCCAGCGCGGCCTTATCGCCCCTTGCCCGCATCATGGCGTCTGCTAACAAGATGCCGTCGAAGTGGCCCCCGAGGGTCGCCAAAGTCTGCCCGGCAGCGTAAGGGTCAAAGCTATGTGCCTGCTTCAGGGCATAATAAGCCGCCCTTGGATACAGTTGGTACAGGCCGCGCTCATTGGTAGGCCCTTTGGCGCATATCCCAAACCACTCTTCATTCATGTTGTTCTCGCCGGGCTCGTAGTCGCGCAGGTAGCCCCCATTCGACCAGGAGGCGTTGTTGTCATGCACGTCTAAATTATCGGTTTGCCCAAACTTCCACCAACCATCGCTAAACTGGAAGGTGAAGCCCCCTATCGAATTGCCCGCCTTGCCTAAGCCGGCTGCGTTTTCGTATATCTCTTTCCAGTTGCCCACCATATAAAAAGCCTGGGCCTCCTGGTCCTCTGTATTGTCGATGCCGTTGAAAGCATCGGCCCCAAACTCCGTAAACATCAGCGGCTTGCCGTACTCCCGTTTCACCCGCTCAAAGGCATCGCCAAACGATACGCCCCGGTACATATTTACACCCAGAATGTCTACTGCCGGGCACTCCCGAGCAATGATGTCTAAAAACAGCAGATCGCCATTGCAGATGGCCACCGGGTGGCCGCTATCAATGGCCTTCATCTGCACCGTAGCCTCGTTGAATAGCTTATACATAGCCTGCGCCCGCATCGTCGACTTGCGGTCTTGTATCGGTATATCCTCCGTTTCAGCGCCCTCCCAAAACAAGCCGTAGTTGTTCTCATTACCCAGCAGATACATCAGCAAGCCGGGCGTATTTTTGTACTCCTGCACCATCTCCTGCACCTCGCGCAACAACAGTTCGCGCACCCGAGGGTCGGCATATTCTGTATTCGCTACCCAGGCGCCGTCAAGCGTAAGGCCATAGCGCCCAAACGAGTGATTGAGCATGGTGTAGATGCCATAGCGCTCATAAATGTAGGTAATCCAGCGGGCCGGAACCCCCGTGTATTGGCGCACGGCATTTACGCCCATTCCCTTCAACAGCGACATCTCTGCATCCAGCGCCGCCCGGATGATGTCGTCCGATTGCTTCCACAAACTGTAGGCGTAGTTGGTGCCCACCGGGAAATAATCCCAGTTCATGCCATTGATCATCATTTGCTGTCCGTTCACCATCAGCCGGCTGCCTTGCGCATCCTGTTGTACGGTTACCCGGCCCGCCTGCGCTACCAGCGCCGCAGCCGAAAGAAGCATTACCAAGACGAGGAGTACATTTTTCATCATTTCATCACTTCTGGTTAATTATTTGGCCACAACTTTATTTGATAAAATAAAATTCATCAAATCACGACAAACATAAGTTTTATATTTTGATTACAGGCTATATACATTTGATATACACACCGTCAACGCAGCTCATACGGCCCGCTTTAACTCCATCTAATAGATTAATAATCAAATAATTATAGGCATCGAATGCCTTTTCCCGACAAAAAGCGGTGTATAGCCATATTATAGCCACTCAGGCCCTGCCGGCCGGGCACAGGCCCATCCTCACAACAGCCCGATGGCGCAGCCCCGAAAAAACGCTTTGATTGTTCCGGCCCAGGGGGCGCAGCGGTATGGCCCTTGCTGCCCGGCCCTCAAGGACGGGTAACAAGGGCCATAAGAGCGGAGCACGTTTACCCGACCGAGTGTAACGAGGGCGCGGCGGCGCCGCCCATGGCGATACAGGAGCATCGACGATATGCGGCGGGGCCCCAAAAAACAAACAATAAAAATCAATCATTATACAGTAAATAAAATTTTTAAAAAAATTTGTTGAAACAAACAAAAACATGTACCTTTGTGCTGCTCCTCTTCTTGCTCCCTGCCGCCCGGGTTATATTATTCATCATAAAATCGACCACCCGTCATGAAAGCATTAAAAATCAGCGGATTTGTACTGGCCGGCATTCTGGCCCTTTTTCTCATTCTGGGGCTTTTTGCCCCTAAACATGCCTACGTCGTAAGGTCTACGGAGATTGCGGCTTCGCCGGAAACGGTCTTTGCCGCCCTCAATGACCTGCGCACCTGGGAGCTTTGGTCGCCCTGGCAGGAGCGCGACTCCACCATCAAGAATGTGTACAGCGAGCCGACGACAGGTAAAGGCGCTTACTTTACCTGGACGAGCGAAAACAGCGGTAACGGCAAGCTCACCATCCTTGATGTTATGCCCAATGACAGCCTTAGCACCCAACTGGAGTTTGAAGGTATGGGCGCTTCATTCAGCGGCTTTCGGCTGGAGCCTACCGCCAACGGTACCCGGGTAAGCTGGGATATGGCAAGCGATTTCACTTACCCCTTCAATGCCATGATGCTGTTTATGGACTTTGAGGGAAATATTGCCAAAGACTACGACCGCGGGCTGGAGTTGCTGCGCGCGTATGTGGCCAACCAAAAGCCGGCCGCTCCGGCCTATGAAATCAAAGAGGCGAACTTTGCAGAGCACCACTATCTGGGCTTGCGCAAGACGGTGAGTATGGCTGAGATGAGCGACTTTTTCACACGCGAGATGGGCGCTCTGATCGCAGCAGCCGCCAAGGCTAACGTTGCCCTTGCCGGAGCGCCATCGGGCCTGTACTATGTATGGGATGAGGCCGGAGGTAAGGCCGATATGGCCGTGGCCATACCCGTAGCTACGGGCACAACACTGGCAGGCTATACAGCCATAAAGATTCCCGCTGCCCGATCGCTCCAGATCGATTACTACGGGCCTTATGCCGGCACCGGCCCTGCGCACTATGCCATAGACGATTATGCAAAGGCCAAAAACCTCGCCTTGGGAGAGCCCGCACTCGAAGAGTACGTGACCGACCCTCAGCAGGAGCCCGACACAGCCAAGTGGCTCACTCGCATCGTCTACTTCGTTAAATAAAGGTTAGCGTCACCCGACTGTATGCATATTTTGCGGCGCGGGCCGCCTCCATGCCGGAGGCGGCCCGCTTTCGTCTTATTCAGCTTTGCCAGAGAGCTGTCGCGCGAAGTTGGTTAAGGTTTTTTCGGCCCGCTGCTTGCCCCAGCCCAGCGGCGCCTGCCGGAAGTGATAGCTGGCCACGGGGCGTGCCGTTTCCCGGTCGACGACGGTAATGTTGAGTTGCGTAAAGGCGAGTTTTGAAAAGGAACCGCCCAGGGCGTACTGGTAGCGCAGCACATAGTCAGCCGATTCGCCCGGAAAGAGCGATAGCAGCGCCGCCTGCTGATTGACCACCGAGAACGTGGTGTCGATGGTGCTGATCACCGCCTGACCGGCAGGCAGGGTTCCGCGAAGCTGGTTGTCGGATACGAGCTGGAAGCCGGCATCCAGCAGGTAGTGCTCCAACTGACCGTAGACGATGTCGGTGGTTTCAATGTTGACTACTTTTAATGTGGCCGAGCGGTCAAATTGAGGCGAAACGGTGTAACTTTCGCGGGGCACAGCGATACAGCCTGGCAAGGTACCCAGCATCAAGACGAGGGTGAATACAAGAAGGACGAGTTTCATGACACCTGGTTTTGTGGTGGAAAAATCTTTCTCAAGATAAGGGATAAATGGGCTGCCCTGCTGTCAAGGAAGCGTTAAAGGCGCATATCGTGTACGTTAAAAACTTTTAAAATGACTGCCATAACCTATACCACAGCCCAATCGGCAACGGATCTGGCCGACATACTGGCTCTTCAGGCCATAAACCTCCCCGGTGAGATTAGCCGTGAGGAAGCGCTGGAACAGGGATTTCTGAGCATACGCCACGAGCCGGCCCTGCTCAGCGCTATGAATGAACCCCACCCCCACGTCATTGCACGCGGCGAGGGGGGCGAGTTGGCCGGTTATACGTTAGTGATGGAATGCCGCTTTCGGGAAGAAGTGCCGCTATTGGTTCCATTCTTTGCGCTGCTCGACAAGCTGCCCCGGGCCGGTAAGCCGCTGTCTGAGTGGCGGTATTTTGTGATGGGCCAGGTATGTGTAGCCAAAGCCTTTCGGGGGCAGGGCGTTTTTGCGGGTTTGTACCAGCATCTACGCCGGCGGATGGCGCCCCATTACGACCTCATTGTTACCGAGATTTCGAGTAGAAACACCCGCTCGCTGAAGGCTCACGCCAATGTGGGATTTGAAACACTGCACACCTATACCGCTCCCGACGGGGAGGAATGGGTGGTGGTGGCGCTGCCTTGCGGGGAATAATCAACTCATCTCTACATGGAAGCGCAACTGCCATTCCGACGCGCCCGCAGCATCGAGGCTGCGCGTAAGGCCGGGCGAGGACTGCACAAACCAGTGGGCGCGCCCCATATCGCCCCAATAGAGGCCATGGGCGGGGTCGGCATCAAGTTGCAATAATAGCGACTGACTTGCTTCCTGAGGTTGGCGGGAATCGTCCTGCAAAAAAGCGGCATAGCCGCCGAGGCGGTGCCCGCCGGCGCCGGCTGCTTTGCGGTAATCCGCTAAGGCTTGCCACTTACCGGGCCCCAATGCCTCGAACGCAGCCGCAACGGCAACTGGGAAGTTTACATCCTCGGGCGGCATGGGCATGCGATCGGGTTGACCTTCTATGGCCAGCAGACGCCATCCCTTAGCGGTTGCTTCGGCAGCGTCAAGCTGAGGTAAACCATCCTCGGGCAGGGGGTCAAAGCGCCACTCCGCAAGGGCCGCATCATCTAAGTGGCACGTTAATACGCCTGCCGGCGGCAAGTGCGGCAGAGGCGGCCATTGACCCAGATCGATGCGTATGAGAACAGCCACAAACCGGTGGCCATCTTCGTCTTCCTGCTCGTAGCCGGCTAAGTAACTGCCCATTCCTGCTTCAGGCGCTACATCGCTTACCACTAAGCGCACACAGGGGCGCTCTGTAGCGCGCAGGGCATCGATACAGGGCGCCAGGGCTGGCGGCAGCGCGCCTTCCCAGGCGGCAAAAGCATTGGACTCGCTCATGGTATATCAATAACGGCCCTTATGGCCCGATGATCAGAAAAAGGCGCCTCCACAGTGCGAAAGGCCGTAGTAGCCCAACTGCGGTCGTGCATCACATAGTCGATGCGCAAGCCGGGAAGGGGGCCTGCATAGGTAGAACCCATACCGCTACCCGCCTGCATAAAGGCGTCGGCCAGCAAGCCGGCGCTGTGTCGATAGGTATAAGAAGCGGGCACCTCGTTGAAGTCGCCGCACAACAGCACAGGGTGGGGGCTCTTCCTGGCCCGCTCCAAAATTTCGCTCACCTGTGGAATGCGCTTCCTGGCCGAGCGACCGTACCGCGTGAGCATCCCCTTGATGGTAAGCCAGGTTTCGCGCCGCTGTAGGTCGCCCTCCGCAGCTACTCGATTGGCCATACCCGTGATGGCATTGGTTTGCAGATGGACGTTAAAAAGGCGAACCGTCTGCTGTGGCATCATGATATCCACCTGAAGGAAGCCATTGGCGTGGTTGGCGAAAAAATGCCCCTGCCCGCGCTCCAACGGGTATCGACTGAACACCGCCAGCCCTCCGTCTTTATCCCGATAGTGGCGCTCCAACCCCGTAGCCTGCCCGATAGCAGCTATATAGTCGGCGGCCTGCCGGGCCGCAAAGGGGAACTCCTGAAGACAAATGACATCGGCCTGGAGGCCCGCAAAATAATTACCTACAGCCTCCGGGCTCATGCGCTGCCCCTTGGCTATAAAAGCATGGCAGTTGAGACTTACTACGCTCACGCCCTCGCCCTCAGGGCTACCCAGACGGGGCCAATAATCCATGCCCAACAATAGGATTGCCATTGAAATCCCGGCATGGGTCCACTTTTTTTTGAGTAGCCAATACCCCGCCAGCAAGGCGTTGGCCAGCAGCAGCCAAGGCGCCAATAGCCCAAACACAGCCAACGGCCAAAAGCGCTCCGGGTTGACGTAGGGCGCCGAGTAGGCGAGCAACGTGAGGAGTACCAAACCAATGTTGAGCCAGCGAAGCAAGATGAGGTGGTTTTATAGCGAATAAAAACAACACAGCACAACCGCTATATCCGCAAGCCGGGCTGCTGCAACTACGATCAACTATTTCGAGTCGCTGGCATTGAATAGAAATTCTTTCTCTTCCTTGCTCAGGCTATCGTAGCCGGTTTCTTTAATTTTATCGAGTATGGCGTCAAGTTGTTCCTGATGCGATAGCTGCTCATTGTGCAGCGTTGATGACAAATCACTTGCGCCGCCGGCATCAGCAGCAGGTCGGGCCGGCCGCTTGGGGCTGGGGTTGGTATTGCGGTAAGCCATGCGGGGGCCTCGCCTCGCGCCGGCTGGTTTGCGCTCAAACCATCCGCGCACCCGATCAACCAGCCGGGTGAGAGGCTCCGACAGGTCGTTGCCGCTCCGAAGCTGTGCGATGAAAAACCAGCCCATAAGCGCTCCGCCCAAGTGAGCCATGCGCCCGCCGGTATTGATGTTACTGCCAATGCCGATGATGTCTACCAGTAGCAGCGCTCCGGCAATGTACTTCAACTTTATATCTCCTAAAAACAGCAACCGCATCTGATAGTCGGGCGAAAGCACGCCCGCCGCCATCACAATGGCCATAACGGAGCCCGAAGCGCCCAACGCATAGTGGGTGGCGCCGCCGCCATAAGACATAAAGTTGGCCGTGAGGAAAAATACCAACGCGCCTACCAAGCCGCCCCACAGATAGAGCGCCAACAGGCGATGATCGCCAATAAAATCGCCAACGATGCGCCCAAACCAATACAGGAACAGCATGTTGAAAATGATGTGCCAAAACTCATCGTGGGCAAACATATACGTGACAAACGTCCAGGGGTGGGTAAGGTTATGCCACCAGTCGGACGATACCATGAAGAAACTCCTGAACGTATAATAAACCTCCGGCGTTTCGTAAGCGTGAGACAAGCGCATCACCACCCAAACTAAGTTGATGAAGACAAAAAAAGCCACGTTGATGATGATGAGGCGGGTCACCATATTGCCGTAGCTGAATTCTCGCTTGATGTCTTCCCAAATCGACCTGAACATGAGTGGTACGTCGTATTTCCTGAAGTAAATGACTTTAAATAAACGCCTGCCGGGCTGGCAAGTTGCTGTTTTACCAGCGGGAGCCGAATTTCCGCCAGTACAAAATTAATAAGAATCCGCTAACCGCACCCCCTAAATGCGCAAAGTGCGCGATATTATCCCACGAAAACTGATTGACGCCTAAGTAGAGCTCCAGCAGCATCAGCATAGGGATAAAGTATTTGGCTTTGATCGGGATGGGCAGAAAGATCAGCATCAACTCTGCATTCGGATACTGCATGCCAAAGGCCAGCAATAACCCGTAAATGGCGCCCGAAGCGCCCACGACAGGGGTATTCTTCTTTAAGTCTACGTATTCTCCCATCAACCGCAGGCCCTCGCGCCGCGCCTCTTCTACATTTTCCCCTATGGCGTTGCTCAATTGGTTTACCACGCTGGCATATTGGGCGTTGACGCCGCCGGCTTTTTCAAAAGAAGCTAAAGGCGTCTCGTTAAAAAATGCCCAGTAAGTATCGTAGTTGGGGTTGGCCGAAAAGGCCCCCATAAGACCCTCCAAACGGCTGATCTCATAAAAATCATAGCCCAAATGCAGCGCGGCAGCGCCGAAGGCACAGAAAAAGTAATAGTATAAAAAGCGCTGAGGCCCCCATTGCGTTTCCAGCGCGCTGCCAAACATGATCAGGGCAAACATATTGAAAAAAATATGCCCGATACCCCCGTGCATAAAAAAGTGGGTAGCAAACTGCAACGGCTTGAACAGCTCCGAGCCGGGGTAGTGCAACGCCAATAAATCGATCATCTTCGACTCGCCCATCAGGTAGGTAGCCAGAAAAAAGATGACATTGATGATCAACAGGTTTTTTACTACGCCCGGAAGTTGTGGTGGCATTTACTCAGCATTAAAGATAAAAAAAACGGCGCCGGCTGTTTAAACGGGCCTACCCATCAAAACGCCGATTGAGTTCATCAAGTTCAAAGGTAATAAAACACTGCCTGCCCATCGGCGACCGATAGGGCGAGGCGCAGGCAAAGAGCTGATCGATCAGCGCGCGCATCTCGGCAGTAGTCAGCGCCTGGCCCCGCTTCAGAGCGTTGCTGCGCGCCATAGCCCGTGCCAGACTCTCCCCGCCGTCGAGTTTCAGCTCCAAATTCGAGCGGTATTGCTCCAGCAGTTGTTCTATGAGCTTCATCTCGTCCTTTTTACCCGCAACATCCGCCGGCAGACCGTTGATGATGAACGCATTTTGCCCAAATCCTTCGATGTCGAAACCTAATGTGCGCAACTGTGGCAGCATCTCTTCCAGCAATACGGCGTCGGCCGGCGATAGCGTCAGGGTGCGCGCAAAGAGCTGCTGCTGTGTCAGCGCCTGGTTTTGACTCAGCGCCTGTACATAGCGCTCGTACAGCACCCGCTCATGCGCCGCCTGCTGGTCTATGAGCATAAAACCCGACTTAATCTGGCTCACAATATAAGTATGATGCAACTGATAGGGGTCGCGGGCCTGGCTCACACCCCCCTCGCTCATGTGCGCAGAACCGGGCGACCCTCCGGCTATCGCTTCATCCTTGCCCTTAGTCTCTGCCTCATCCCAGCTGCTCCGGAGCGTTAGGGCGCCTTCAGCAGGCGCATCGGGACTAAATTCCATCCCGCCATCCAATTGGGCGCCGCTGGGGCGGCCCAGCCCCTCGTACAACTTCTCCCAATGGCGCAGATTGCGCTCTGCCCGGCGCTTCTCTTCAGCAGGCGCCCCCTGATGCGCCGACGAGCCGGCCGAGGGTTCGCCGCCGCCCATTGCAGCCGACGGCTGCCGCTCCCGGTTCATGGCCGAAGGGTAGGTATTCACCGTGTAGTCGGGCCGGAGCGATACCGGCGGAGGCGTGGCAAAGGTGTTCTCCTGATCAAAGTCCAGGCTGGGCGTCACATTGTGCTTCCCCAACGCGTGGCGCACCGCCACCCGCACATAATTGTATACCAATCGCTCGTCGTCAAACTTGATCTCCTGCTTAGTAGGATGCACATTCACGTCAATATGCGCAGGGTCTAAGTCCAGGAAGAGCACATACAGCGGAAACGTCTCTTTGGGCAACAACTCTTCAAAAGCCGACACAACGGCATGGTGCAGGTAAGCGCTCTTGATGAAGCGCTGATTCACAAACAGATACTGCTCGCCCCGCGTCTTCTTCGCAAACTCCGGCTTGCCCACAAAACCATTGATCTTCACAATATCCGTCGACTCTTCCACCGGCACCAGCCGCTTGTTGTAGTTCTGGCCCAACACCCCTACAATCCGCTGGCGCAGATTGCCCTCCGGCAGCCGCATCACTTCCTCGTTGTTGTGGTGCAGGCTGAAACCCACATCCGGGTAGGCCAACGCCACCCGCTGAAATTCGTCGAGGATATGCCGCATCTCTACGGCATTCGACTTCAGGAAATTGCGGCGCGCCGGCACGTTGTAAAACAGGTTGCGCACCGAAAAATTGCTGCCCACAGGGCACTGGCAGGCCTCTTGCGTCTTCACCTCCGAAGCCTCCACCAGCAGCCTACTCCCCAACTCGTCGGTGGCGCGCCGCGTGCGCAACTCCACCTGAGCCACCGCCGCAATAGATGCCAGCGCCTCGCCCCGGAAGCCCATCGTGCGTATCGAAAATAAGTCGGAAGAACCCCGTATCTTAGATGTAGCATGCCGCTCAAACGACATGCGCGCATCCGTAGGCGACATGCCGCAGCCGTCGTCTATAACCTGAATGAGCGCCTTACCGCTGTCTTTCACGATCAGCTTCACCGAGTCGGCCCCGGCATCAACGGCATTTTCTATCAATTCCTTGACCACTGACGCAGGACGCTGTACCACTTCGCCCGCCGCAATCTGGTTGGCTATGGCATCCGGCAACAGTTTGATGAGATCAGCCATGTAAACGTAATTCCAAAGGTTGATTGAGCCCTAAAGAAACACAAAGATGCACAAAATTGCACAAAGGCACAAGGGCTATTTATACCGCGCATCGGCACTTTTTCGTCTCGCAGCTTGATGCCCGCACCCAGGGCATGGGCTGTAATCGGGCTTTTACCTTTTTGGGCGCATCCCCGGCGGCCCCATGCCGCCTGCCCTGGCGATGGGCGCTTTACTCCGGGCCGCCGGGGTCGCTCCCTTCCGGGGTTCGCTGCGCTCCGTGCTGCGCACCGCCTCCTTCAGCCCGTGGAATATACGCTACGCTATTCCACAGGCTAAAGTCGGCGCCCTACAGGCAGCTTGCGCGGGCCGCACGCCCTGGCGAGGGGGTCAGAATGCTGAACTAAACCGCCTCCACCACCTCCTCCTTGCCCTCCACCGCAATGGCTAAGCGCAAGATGTCGGCGACGCCGTGGGCCATGAGCTCGGTATCGTATTTTTTAGCCAGCACCTGAGCGCGGGCGCCGGCGATGCTGTCTTCCAGCGTCTCTTTGCTGCCCAAGGCCGGCGCCTTTATCTCCATC
>Ga0209573_1000227_pt1 | contig 140046 bp, 96 predicted proteins | sample TNRBio252014_DNA_FD_185870 | JGI IMG/M metagenome (GOLD analysis project Ga0209573, IMG submission 185870) | Wastewater treatment Type I Accumulibacter community from EBPR Bioreactor in Madison, WI, USA - TNR Reactor_6/25/2014_ DNA (SPAdes)... | ecosystem: Engineered > Bioreactor > EBPR >...
TGCGACCCGGCGCCCGGACCAGCTCCCTCAGTGCGTGCGCGAGTCGGCTTTGAGTATTATTGAAGGCATCCGTCCCTAAGCGTTTTTGTTCCAATTGCTGTTGCGCCGTATGCCACTGCAATTGCAAAAGCGCTACCTCTGAATGTCCATTTTCCTTCATCAACTCGAAAGCTTCGTTGAGCTGCCCCTGGGCCAGCAAGGCATCAAGGCGGGCGGCAGGCGTTTCCTTGCCGGGCTCGGCTTCACCGCTCGCCTGGACGGTTGGAGGCCCCGGCGCCTGGGCCAGCTCCCTAAGCGCGTAGGCGATTCGATTTTGAGTGCGGTTGAAGGCGTCTATCGCAATGCGTTCCTGCGCTAATTGCTGCTGCGCCGTATGCCACTGCAATTGTAAGGGCGCTACCTCCGAATATCCATTTTCCTTCATCAACTCGAAAGCTTCGTTGAGCTGCCCCTGAGCCAGCAAGGCATCAAGGCGGGCGGCAGGCGTTTCCTTGCCAGGCTCGGCTTCGCCGCTCGCCCGAGAAGTAAGTAGGTTTTTAAGTTTTGAAAACATGAGGTACTTATTTTATGTGGTAAAGATAGCGTTAAAAACAAGCAAATAAGGCGGCCCCTCGCCCATAACTTGCTTATGAGGGTGGTGGCAGATCAGGAGGTTTTAGGCATACCACGTAAATGCTGCGGGAAAAACATAATCTCTATTGGCATCTACCAGCCGGAGCAGAGGCGCGATGCATCGCATCTCCACGACGGCAAATATGACAGTCTAGTTTACCCGACCTGACCCCGGGCGGGCGGCCTAAAGGCACACTAAGACGATCGGAGGCGCAAAAGCCCGCCGCTCCATTCAACAGCCTTTCCAATTTTTTTAAACAAAAAGATTAAAAAACTTGCAAATTAAAAACAGGATATTTATTTTTGCACAAGCATTACAACAAAAGCGCATTCTCAATCTCTCAGGCGAAAGCCATACGTTACTATAACACCATCGCTTTTGTTCTCCATTAGCCCGGATACCGGGATACCATTTTGCTGCGCAGCCTTGGCGCCGGCCCATGAGGGTTATGCTTCTTTTGAGATAGCTCCTCCGGCCGGATGCCAGACATAGCCCCGCTTCCACTACAGGTAGCCGGCATATTTCGGATGGCGTTTTCAGGCCCTTGCGGCTTGAGGGCGGTGGCCGGAGGTATGCCGGGGGGTGGTGGTTGTGGAGCGGGGAGTTGGTGTGCAGGCCAGGAGGGTGGGATCCCACCCTCTTCTACAATAATCATAGTAAGTACCAAAGCGCACACCTCGCCGGGAGGGGGCCGATAAGGCGGCCCCTCGCCCATAACTTGCGTATGAGGGTGAGGGCGAGCGCTACGCAGCATTTTCAACCCGAATCCATTGGATTGTATAGTTCTCCAAGTCAGGATGAGTGAAAAATGGACGCCGCTATTTTTTCGGCTGGCAAGGCAAAAAACGTAGACATAGCCTGAGCTATGGCGAGGCTTTTTAACGCCGCCAGACGGAAAAAAGAGCAAGTATAGATTCACAAATCTTGGCTTGGAGAACTATATAGCGCTGCCAATACAGCCCCGCAGGCGCAGCCTCAGCTCCCGCTCTTCTGTCTGGACCAGGGGGTGAAGCGGTATGGGCCGACCCCAAGGGAGGGCCATAAGAGCGGAACACCCGGCGCCGCGCAGGCTGCCAAAAGGAGTGGATGTTATGCGGCGGGGCCCATAAAAAACAGGGTCTAAAGACTGTCGGGCAGTTTGTTTTCGGCTTTGAGGAGCAGCACGTCGCGGAGTTTGAGGCTGCGGCCGTGCAGGATGCGGTGGCTGCGGAGCCAGTGGGGCAGGCGGCTGAGGTAGGCGGCGAGGCGCAGCCAGGCGGGGGGGTAAATGCGCCGTATTTTTTGGCCGTCGAAGTAGCTGTTGCCCTTGCCCTGCCACTTGAGGCGGTGATAAGGGCGGCCGCGCTGGGGCACAAACAGGCCGTAGGGGTAAGTGAGGGCGCGGTCTTTGGGGGGGAGATTGAGGTCGGCGAGCCAGCCGAAGAGTTGCGGCCAGCTTTGGGCGTGGTATACGCAGCCCAGCGACTCGTAGAAGGAGTGGCCCACCAAGATGGACGGGCGCCCCCAGAAGGCGGCCTCAATGCCCGTGGTGGAGCCGAAGACGACGGTCTTGTCGCAGGCTTCCATGAGCGTATACGTGTCGACGGGCGAGTCGGCGGGGATGATGGTGAGGTTGGGGAATTGCAGGCGGCGGATGCCCTCGGTTTGGGGGTTGTGGAGGCCCAGCAGGTTGGGGTGTACGCGCAGGTAGAAGTGCAGGCGGGGGTCGTGGGCGAAGTGGAGGGCCATGCGCTCGATGGCGGCGTTTTGGCTGGCGGAGAGCTCCGACTGCCACTCGCTGATGGAGACGAGTTCGTCTTCGGAAGAGTTGAACAGGGCGATGTTGTGTCGGGCGGGGTCGAAGTTGTCGGGCAGTGCGCCTTTTATCTGTTTGTCGAGGTAGGATTTATCGTTGGTCTGGGCGCCCTGGCGCTTGGCCTCAAACCAGCTTATGGCGTCGGCCTCGCGCCCGGCGGCGGGGGCGGCGGCCCAGTGTTCCATCATCTGCTGGTGGAAGATGCGCAGGCTGTGGGGCAGGCCGTTGGGATAGAGGTTGTATTTGAAGAGGTGGTTTTCCATCTCCATCGTATAGAACTTCAGTCCGCGACGGGTGCAAAGGTCTACGAGAGGGAAGACCTCTGCGAAGCGGCCGTTGTAGAGGTATACGACCTCGGGTTGGATGAGGTCGATGTACAGCCGGGCATTGAGCAGCGCCTGGAGGGCGGCCTTGAGCTGTAGGGCGATGAGGGGGCCGTGGGTGTGGGAGTTCACCACATTGCAGCGGGTGAGCGACACCACACTGGATAGGGCGCCCCGCCCGATGTTGACGCCTTCGTACTCGTAGGCCATGAGCGAGGCCATGTCGGGGAAGTGTGGAAATACCATCCGCTCGGCCTCCTCGAAGCGCCGCAACTGATGGCGGCAATGGGCCGGTATGCCGATATGCCGGTGAAAGTGGGCCGATCGGCTCTCGCAGACGGCGCAGCCCAACAGGTTGTGGGTGGGGTTGAAGTAGCAACTGTCGAGGCAGTTGTTGCAGGTGAGCACGTGTACTTCGTAGCCCCCGGCAGCGAGCTGCGCGGCCACTTCCAGTTCCATGCCGAGGCTGGGGATGCTAAGTCCTTGATTGGAAAAAAACAGTGCTTTTTTCATAAGCGCAATAACCGATGGGGCACAAAAGTAATAAAATAGCGACATTTGGCGGGATATACCTGCCGGCAGACGCCTGACGCAAAGGCGCGGCGCCGCAGGGCTAACTTTGGCGGCATGGGCGTAGTAAGAAGTCAGGGCATAAAAGACAGCACCGTCTCCTACATAGGCGTGGCCATAGGGGCCATAAATGTCATCTGGGTGTATCCGCGTTTTCTGACGCTGGAGCAGCAGGGCATCTTCCAGTTTTTGGTGAGCACGGCCGTCATCCTGTCGCCCCTGATGCTCATGGGCGCCTCCAACCTCGTCATTCGCTACTACCCGCACTTCCGCAACGAAACCCGCGACGACCGGGCGCTGCTGACGCTGTTGCTGTTGTTTCCGCTGCTGGGGGCCGCCGCATTGGTCTTATTGGGCGCCTTAGCGCGCCCCTGGTGGGAAGCGGCGCTCAGCAGTCGCGACCCCCTCATACGCAATTACCTGCCCTATGTGGCGCCCATTGCGCTCTGCCTGTCGGTGGGTATGTTGCTGCTCAACTACGCCAAAAACTTCATGCGCTTTGCCGTGCCCAGCCTGCTGGAAAATCCGTTTGTGAAGCTGGGTTCGGCCGCCATTGCCGTGTTGTTGTTCTATCGGGTCTACGACCTCGATGGCTACATCTGGGGTATTGTGGCCGTTTATGGGCTCATGATGCTGGGGCAGGCGCTCTATCTGTTCAGCATAGGCGAGCTGAAACTCCGGCGCCCCACTACCCTGCCCGCCGGCGTGAGCCTGCGCGAGATGAGCGCCTATGGCTTTTACAGCATATTGGGCAGCTTAGGCGCCACCATGATGACCTGGCTCGACAAAACCATGCTGCCGCTGCTCATTGCCGGCAAAGGTACCGAGGCGCTGGGAATATACGCCATCATGGCCTACATCGGCACGGTGATTGATGTGCCTAAGCGGTCGCTGGAAAAGATCACGGCCCCGCTATTGGCGCAGGCCTTTGCCGCCAATGACCTGCCCAAAATCGAGGAGCTCTACCGCAAAACTTCCCTCAACCAACTCATCATCGGGCTGCTCTTCTTTTTGGGCATCTGGCTCAACCTCGACGACTTGCTCCGGATTATGCCCAATGGCCGCCTCTACGAAGAGGGCCGGATGGTGGTGCTCTACTTAGGCCTGAGCGCGCTGTTGGATATGGTCACCGGCAACAACTCCCAGATCATCCTCTACTCTTCTTACTTCCGCGTCAACCTCTACATCCTGCTGGTGCTGGTGGCCATGAATGTGGCGTTCAACTACTTGTTTGTAGCCGTACTCAACTGGCATATCGAGGGGGCCGCCGTAGCCACCCTGCTGGCCGTAGGCTTGTTTAACCTCTGCAAATTGGGCTTCATCTGGGGCATCTGGGGTATGCAGCCTTTTACCTGGGCCATGCTGCGGGCTTTAGCCATTGCCGGCGCCATTTACATAGCGGTGGTATTGCTGCCCTGGCCCGCCAACCCTTGGTGGGCTATGGTGTTGCGCTCGGCCTTCATCACGCTGGTCTACGGCGCGCTGGTGTGGCGGCTGCGCCTTTCTATCGACATCAACGACGCCGTAGCGGCCATCATAGCCCGACTGCGCCGGGGGCGTCCCTGATTTTGTACCTTCAAAAGCTTGAATATGAATCGCTGGAATACCATCATCGACCAAACGACCACCGATTTTACAGATGCTTTCAGCTCGCTCAACGAGCGGCAGCTCAACTGGAAGCCCAATGCCCAAACCTGGAGCATTGCCCAAAACATCCATCACCTCATCGTCATCAACGAAACGTATTACCCTGTGCTGGAGGCGCTGCATGAGGGCTCGTATACCCTGCCTTTCATGGGCAAGATGGGTTTTATGGTTTCCTTCTTTGGCAAGATGATCCTCGGCTCGGTGCAACCCGACCGCAAGCGCAAAATTAAGACCTTCCCCATTTGGGAGCCGGCTCAAAGCGATCTGCCCCCCGATCTATTGGCCCGCTTTGCCGGCCATCAGGAGGAGCTCAAAAGCCGGATTGCCGGGGCGGCTGATCTCCTCGGCCAGGGCGCCGTCATCTCTTCTCCGGCCAATGGCGCCATTGTATACAAGCTCGAGACGGCTTTCGATATTATTGTGGCCCATGAGCGGCGGCACTTGACGCAGGCGCGCGAGGTGCTGTCTGCGATGCCTGCCGGGTATTGATGTTTTTTTCACCATTAAGGTAGTTAAGGCCAAAGCAGCCTACGCCGCGTGGCTATGTCTAAGCGGAGCCTCTTAATGACCTTAGCTAACTTAATGTTTGAAACCAAATGGAGGGGATCAGCTTCGCTGATCTGTTTTTTTACCATTAAGGTAGTTAAGGCCAAAGCAGCCTACGCCGCGTGGCTATGTCTAAGCAGAGCCTCTTAATGACCTTAGCTAACTTAATGTTTGAAATCAAATGGAGGAGATCAGCTTCGCTGATCTGTTTTTTTTTACCATTAAGGTAGTTAAGGCCAAAGCAGCCTACGCCGCGTGGCTATGTCTAAGCGGAGCCTCTTAATGACCTTAACTAACTTAATGTTTGAAACCAAATGGAGGGGATCAGCTTCGCTGATCTGTTTTTTTTACCATTAAGGTAGTTAAGGTAGTTAAGGCCAAAGCAGCCTACGCCGCGTGGCTATGTCTAAGCGGAGCCTCTTAATGACCTTAACTAACTTAATGTTTGAAACCAAATAGAGGGGATCAGCTTCGCTGATCTGTTTTTTTTTACCATTAAGGTAGTTAAGGTAGTTAAGGCCAAAGCAGCCTACGCCGCGTGGCTATGTCTAAGCGGAGCCTCTTAATGACCTTAACTAACTTAATGTTTGAAACCAAATGGAGGGGATCAGCTTCGCTGATCTGTTTTTTTTTACCATTAAGGTAGTTAAGGTAGTTAAGGCCAAAGCAGCCTACGCCGCGTGGCTATGTCTAAGCGGAGCCTCTTAATGACCTTAACTAACTTAATGTTTGAAACCAAATGGAGGGGATCAGCTTCGCTGATCTGTTTTTTTCATCATTAAGGTAGTTAAGGTCAAAGCGACCTACGCCGCGTGGCTATGTCTAAGCGGAGCCTCTTAATACGTCTAACTTCCTTGATTTTTGTAAAAATGGTTTAATTGCAAAAAGTGACTAACTTAGCTTCTCTCTAAAAAACATAAAATACAATGACAAAAACGCAAGTAACGCAGCTTTCTTACCAGATTGTAGGTGCAGCCATCAAAGTTCATAAAGCTCTTGGGCCAGGCTTACTCGAAAATGTTTATGAGCAATGCCTAAAATACGAGCTGGAAAAAGAAGGATATGATGTTGTTCAACAACTCACTATCCCCATTAACTATGATGGTCTCACAATTAAAACTTCTCTAAAGTTAGACCTCCTTGTAGATGATCTCATTGTAGTAGAGCTAAAAACAGTAGAATCTCTTCTCCCCGTACATACGGCACAACTAATTACTTACATGAATTTACTTAAAAAGCCACAGGGCCTCCTAATCAACTTTTACACAGATAATATTACAAAATCAATCCGGCCATTGGTGAATGAATTTTTTAAGGCTCTCCCTAATTAGCGCTACCTCTTAAGTGTAATATTATAGTACCTACCCGTAGTACTTTATTTACTCTCAACATTAAGATAGTTAAGGCCAAAGCAGCCTACGCCACGTGGCTATGTCTAAGCGGAGCCTCTTAATGACCTTAACTAACTTAATGTTTGAGTAAGCAACGCTCCCCAAAACCTCCCCCTTCCTACAAAAAGAAATTTTCATGTTTACTCCGTTAATCGGCCATACCTCAATCGCTCCTCCGCCGTCAGCTTGCGCCCCAGCACGAGCGCCGCAGCTTTAAGCACATCCTTATGCCAGATGCCGGCATCGCGCAGAGTTTCAAAGTCAGCAAGCAACGCCTCGCCCAGCAACGCGCCCTCATTATTTTCGTCCGGCAAATCTTTGATGGCCATATAAATATCGCGCGCTTTACCCCACTGCCCCCGATAGAGGTAAGCATGGCCTTCGTTGGTGCGTATCCAATGTTGCTCAAGGCGGGCAAAGCCCTCTTCCGCCGACCGGGCCGCCTCGGCAAACCGACGCACGAAGAGCAAGTAAAAAGAGCGATTCCCCCAGTCGGTACCCAATTGACTGCCAACGGCTTCGCAATATCCGGGCGCCAACTGCGCTGCGGCCAACGCCCGGCAATGAATGCCCTCCAGGCGCTCCCAGCGGGCCAGGGCGCTGTCTAAACTCGCCAATGCCATCTCATAATTTTGGGCGCCCGCCAAATCGTAATACGACTGCCGGCTTTGCAGCGCTTCATTTTGAAGGACATTAGCCTCGCTGATGGCGGTATACCAGTCGTCTACCTGAGCGCGCACGGCGGCTACGCCGGGTTTATCAGCCATCCAGTCAAAATCGCGCACCATCACCTGCCTGCTCTGCTCGTTCATATTGGGCAACAAGGCGCGATAGGTCTCCAGCGCCTTATCTTCGCGGCCCTGTAGTAGCCAGCCATGGGCTTGTTTCAAGCGGGCCTCTGCGGCTACCAAATCCTGGACAAGCATGGGCTCCAACTGGGCTATCCCCGACGTCACATTGCCCAACAACATCGAAAACCAGGCCTGATCGACCTGATTATTCAATTTGATCGACACATAATCATAATCGTTCTGCGCCTGCGCCAACCCATCTATGACGCCATCCAACACCCGGCTCGCCTCCCTTGCCTCTGCAAAACGGCCCGCCTGCGCCAATTGATTCATAGCCTGATAAAGGTTGCGCCCCAGCGAAAGCCAGTCGGTTCCCGCAGGCAACTGTCGGGACAATTCCTCCAATACGGGTAAAAAGCGCTGGTAATCGTCGCTCATTGGGTTGGTTTGCTGCAAGCGCCTCAACAACAACCCATTGCACTGCTGCCGCAGGTCAATGGGGTCGGGTTCCAGCACATCCATTCCCCTCAGGGCCTCTATAAACAGGGTACAGGCTTGTACCGCCGCAGGTTCAGCCCCTGCCTGATTGATGAGCCGCCGCAAGCGATAGCGTTCCTGCTCTGAAGCAGGCAACAAAGCGATCAGGGGTTCTATCGGCCGCCGTTTTTGATCGGCAGCCGCTATGCCCATCTGCTCTAAAATGGATGCAGAAGGATTGTCGTAAGTAACAAACCGATAAAGCAACTCTACATCGGGAATGGTCACATCATTGGCATTGGCCTCCAGCAGGATATTGATGAGCTCGTAGCTGGCATTGTTTTCATAGGCCTCCATAATTTGCTGTAAAGCCGCACTACGGTTGCCTACCATCCACTGCCTGAGTCCGTCTACGAGCAAAGCATCGGGATGACCTGGCGCCAGCTCAAAAGCCGACTTCAAATGCCTCCCCGCTTGTTCCAGCTCGCCCCGCGCCAACCATTGCTGGCCATAGTAGACCAAATGGCGCGCCCGCTCCTGATAATACCAGTTGACGGTGGAGAGGCTGTCGGCCCGATCGTACAAGCGCAATGCCTGATCGAGGTTGTTCTGGGCCATATTCCAATCTATACTACTCTGTGCCCGTGTGGCAAAATAGCGCGCCCAGGCTACCAATTGGGGTTCGTTTTCGCGAATAATGAGGTCGTTTAAAGCCCTTTGGTTCAATCCCAACCCACGTTCTAAGCCATAACGCGCCAGATCGGCCTCAGACAGCGGTTGTAGCTGTTGCTCGCGCCTCACTAAGCCCAGCAGCAATCCAAAATCTACGCGCCAGAACTTAGCATGGTCTCCATTGATTATAGCGATGAGGTTGGCGCCCTCCGGCGACCACATCAAACCTGATAGCCCCGCTGCCGCCACGGTGCGCAATACCTCCTGCCCGCTGCTTACGTCCCACAGTTGCGTCACGCCATCTTCTGTGGCCGTAGCCAGCAACTGAGCCGAGGGCGACCAGGCCAGGGCCCGCACCTCTTTGTCAAATTTATCCAAGGTGGCTAAGGGACGCCAGCGGCGGGCATCCCATACTTCTACCTGTTTGCCCGTAGTGGCCAGCGCCACTGAGAGTTCGCCCGGCGACCAGGCAGCCGCTGCGCACTTCCAGCGCTTACTCACGGGCGTGTATATCTCCTTGCCGTCTGAGAGCCTGAAAAACAGTGGATAATCGCCAGGATTCAGGGCCAGCAACCACGCTCCATCGGGCGAAAGCTGGCAGTTTTCAAGGGTAACAGGCACAGGCAGACGGTATGTCCACTTCCGTGCAGCAATATCCCAAGCCGAGAGGGTATCTGCTATAACGCCCAATACCTCTTCTCCCTGATGACCAATCAGCAACCGCTGCGAACGCTCGGCGAAGCTTATGGTTTTTACGGCACTGTTCAGATTTATGGTTTCCGGCGTTTGAAAAACCCCCATCCGGTCGACCCCAAAAAGATAAGCAAAACGGCCTGCTCCGGCTGTGGCCACCCATTTCCCATCCTCCGACCAGGATACGCGGTACAGGTACTCGCCCAATGGCTCCGAAGACCACAACTGTTGCCCTGTGCCGGCACTCCATATTTTTAATGTACCATCATCGGAGCAGGAAACCAGGCGGCTGCCGTCAGCCGACCAGGCCAGATGACGCACCCAATCGGCATGGCCCGTCAATTCGGTGGTTTTATCCCGCTGCATATCCCGGATAAAGGCCCGGTTGTTGGCGTCTATATAGGCTAATTTTTGCCCATCGGGCGCATAAATCAAACTACCCGGCGCTGCATTAATGCCTTTGATCGACATATTCAGGATACTGTCGAGCTGGTAGACAACAGGAGTCACCGGCGGTGTGTAGCTACGCCACTGCTGGAAAGTCGGCAGGGTAACTTTGCCCATCTCCAATACAGCAGGTCCGCCACCCTCTGAAGCAATGGCCAGCAACCGGCCATCCGGCGAAGGCGCCAGATCGTATACACTGTCTCCATCTTTCCATAGCACTTCCTCCTGTTTGGCGTCTTCCGCCCAAATCGCCACGCTGCCGGCCCGCACACCCGCGTAAAGCTGATTGCGATCCCGGCGCCAACTTAAGGCGCTTATGGTTCCGGCCAAGTTGAGCGCGCTTAATTGAACTAAGCTGTCGGCTTGCCATACAATCACCCGTCCCATCTCATCACCACTGGCAATGCGCCGGCCGTCGGCCGACCAGGCTACGTCCATCACGTAATTGGCGTGGCCGCCGGCCGATAGCAACTGACTTCCATTGGCGCTATTCCATATCCGCACGCTGCGGTCGTCGCTACCTGTAACCAATCGGGAACCATCTGGCGACCAGGCTAAGCCCCGAATCCAGTCGGTATGCCCCACTAATCGCAGTTCCAACCGCTGTCTTTCCACTTCATAAACATAAACCAACTGATCGTCGCAGGCCACCGCTAAGCGTTTGCCCTGGGGCGACCAGGCAATGCGCCTTATGGGCCGCTCCTGCCGGAATACAGCCTTGATGTCGCCCGTAGCCGCTTCCCAGATTTTAACCGTATGGTCTGCGCCGGAAGTAGCTAAATAGCGGTCATCCGCCGACCAGGCAATGTCTTCTACGCGCTCCTGACCGCTATTCCATACCGAAGGCTCGCCCCTCTGCTGGGTGTGAAAAAGGCGTATGGTGCCATCGGTAGCGCCGGATGCCAGCCTGCGGCTGTTAGACGACCAGGCCACACAAAGGATAGCCGTCTCGTCTCCTCGGTAAGTCGTTTGTTGCTGCTGAACGCGCTGAGCTTCCGGCGCTGCGGACATAGCCATACTTTGCCATTCCGACAAGGCCCCGTCTTCCCAGTCTACCCAGGCAGCCAATTCGTCTGTTCCGCCCGATGCCAACACAATGCGATTGCCGGAAGGTTGCCAGTCCGCATCGTTTACAAACCGGTCGCTGATCTGTAGCGAGTCCAATATAGCGCCATCAGAAATGCGGATGATCCTCAGCACCCCATTATTGGTAGTGGTTACCGCCAGTTTTTTATCCGGTGAAAGGTCTACACGCAAAACCCAGTCGGTAAGTCGTGCTATCTCTCTTTCTGGCACAGTGCTGCGAAGAGGACGCCAAAGTACGACTCGTGCATCATCGCCAACGGTAATCAATTGTTCATTGGAAAGCCAGGCCAGATCCCTCACCCAGTCGGTATGAGCCTCAAAACGCGCTACCTGAGCAAAGCCGTCGCGTTTGATTACGGCCAAACGCTGGTCGTCAGAACAGGTAGCCAATAAAGCCCCGTCGGGCGACCAGGTAAGGCCCCTTATCCAGTCTTCATGCACTTTAAGCGGCGGAGCTGAAGACTCTCCGGTAAAAGGCTGCCGAAAGTGCACATAGCCATCCCGATCGGCCAGCGCCAGCAATTCTTCCTCCGGATGCCATGCCAACCGCATGAGTTGGATGTTATTCAGGGTAAAACCGCTTCGCTGCGCCCACTCGGCCGTTTCCCATATCTTTACTTCTCCATACTCCGTACCCAGTGCCAGCCAGGCGCCGTCGGGCGACCAGGCCAATATTGGAGCGCTGCATGTGGGAATATCAACCGTTGCCAGAAATGTCATTGAACCGCCATCCAAAACATTGAGCACGCCATTGTCATAGGCTATTGCCAAACGCCCTCCATCCGGCGCCCAAGATACCGCCATTTGCTGGGGCATGGCCGCCTCTTCGTTCAACCCATCTGACACCTCCAGCGCTACATTGGCATAAAACAAATCAAAAAGTACGCTTTGTACCAGAGGATTGAGGCTGTCTACATAATGATAGGCGAAGTCAGACAGAGCCAGTGCTTTATCGCGTTGCCCTTCCTTTAACAAAATCTTGGCATTAAAAGCCAGTTCGTTGGCCAATGCCTGCCGGGAGCGCACTTCTGCAGTTTGTTGCAGTATTACTGCCAGTTGGCGTTGATATTCAGCCTCTTCAGCCGCTTTTTTCTGGGCCAGTGCCAGCAGTTCTGCCTTTCTGAGGGCGCTGCCTGCTTTTTCACGGGCGCGCAAGGCAGCCTCCCGGTCGCGCACAGCAGCTTCTTTTTGCTGATTAATAGCCAGGAATACCCGTTCGTACCAGCCGTTTACCCCATCCCAGGCAGGATCGCAGGCGCGGGCAGCCTGAAGTTGCACCAACACCCGCGAGTAATCTTCACTGGCGTAATAATCCTTAATGCGGCTGAGGATGAGATCAAAATCCTGACATCTGGCATCTGCCGACTGGGCCGCTAAGCTGCCCGACGCCAGCCACAGCCAGGCTGCTGCCAGCCAGACTAACTTATTCTGTAGCTTGCAGAAGTTGGCGGATTTCTTCATCTTTTGCCTCAAATTTTGGATTATCACGGTTTTTATCCACCAGACCTTTAGCTAATAGAAATAGCTGCCGGGCCGACTCGTCATAGTCGCTGGCGGCTAATTCTTTGCCACGGTCTACTAAATTGCGGTAGTCGATCAGGTCCTTTTCTGCCAGCGCATTACTGGCCAATCGGCGCTGCTCGTTAGCTATCGACCACTGCCGAAAAGCCACTACGGCTACAACGGCCGTAACCAGCAACAAGGCCAGCGTACCTACCAGCACGCGATTGGAGAAAGCCCTGCGCTTTTCTGCCAGCTTGCGCTGGCGCTGAGCTTCTTCCTGCTGCTCAACGGCCTCAAGGCGAAGTAGCTCGGCCTGCTCGCGCTGGCGCTGGGCTTCTTCGCGCTGCCCCTCTGCCTCTTCTCGCAGACGTTCCGCTTCCTGTCGCTTGCGCTCTTCCTCTTCGGCCTTCAGGCGCAGGCCCTCCATTTCAGCTTCTTGCTGTTGTTTTTGGCGCTCAGCCGCCGCCTCTGCTTCAATTTGCTTGCGACGACGCTTGGCTTTCAGCACCGGCCTCACCAGCGTATCATGACTGAGCTCGTAGTTATAACCGCCCTGCAAACTGGGCTCTGCCCGCAACAGGTGGCTGTCCACAAGGCGGCGCAACCCATCAGCACTCAACCCATAGCTGCGGTATATGACGCCCTCAAAGATGCTCAAACGGCGTTCTTCGTCTTCAAACACCAATCCCTCTTCTATCAGCAGCCGGGCCGCCTGTCTTTCGCCTTCATCACGCAGGGTAGCCAACTGATCTTCGTAGTAGTTCTCATAAACGTCTTCCACATTGCCCAGATCATCGGCAGTTATAACCTGTCCTTCCGAGATGATCTTTTTTTCTACCGCCTGACAAAGAATCTGTAGCTGGAAGGACTCAATGCGCTGGGCGCCTTTTTTAGTCAGGAAATCCAACATCTTATCTACGGCTGCCCGCTCATAGTCAAAAGCGGGCGTACTCAGGGGCTGTTCGCCTGCTGCGGGCTGATAGCGCGCCGGCAGGTAGATAGCCGACTCCGCCTGTCGAATGTCTAAAGGCAACAGCTCGTAACAGTTTTTCAGAATATTGGGCAGGTGGTCGCTGAGTTGCTCCAACAGGTGCATACGATCGGAGCGTATGGCAAAAATCACCTTAAGGTCAATGGGGGTCTGTAACAGGTTCATTTGCTGCTCATTGAGCTGCACTTCTCCTTTTTCAAACTGTTCTTCCAGCACTTTGCTGTATCGATCAGGTATGTCGCTGTAAAGCGTTTCTGCTAATTGGCGCTGAAACTCTGCAATAGCGGGCTTAGGGTAGGTAAATAACTCTTCAAACTGATCAAAAATCAGGAATAATCCCTTTTGTCCCTGGTTTTTGATCTGAAATTCCTTGGTGTTGTGCCAGAGCGTAGGCTCATCTTTGATGAGGCTGTCGAGAAAAGTACGCTCCGATCCGGTGGGCGCAATCAACGCTCGGGTAATATCGGCAGGGGTAGCTAATTTGCCCGGCGACCAGGCGCGAAAGCGCACGCGCATAGATTGCAGGCGGGCATCGCGCTCCACCAGCGGCACTATACCTGCATTGAGTAGCGAACTTTTGCCCAACCCGGATTTGCTGTACAACACCACCAATTGCTCCAGCTTGATCTGCCGGTACAGCGACTCTGTATCATGCTCCCGGCCAAAGAACAGCCGCTGCTGATAAGTCTCGAAAGGGCTTGCCCCCGGATAGCGGAACACCTTGCTCATGCTGCCTGGTTTTTGCCCAGTAAATCAATTTGCGCCAGCAAAGCGTAGGTGATGCGAGCGCATTCCATTGAGTAGTACTTATCATCTACAAGCTTAAGATTATACTGCCGCTTGAGATTTTCGTAGCTGCCCATCAGCGTTACAACTTCATTGAGGAGATCGCGACCTGAGTCTCCGCCATCCCTTAAGGCCCCAATCAACTCGGTAAAGGCTTCATCTAACATTGCCTTACCTGCCAATCCCCTCAGACGCTGAACCACTTCATTGCCGCCTTCATCTGCTGTGTCTTTCACCAATCCTGCTGCCTTAGCCCTATTTACTAACTCGGCAGCAAAGTCTTCCATCTTTACCTCTACATAAGTAATATTATATTGCTCCTGGCAACGGTCGCGCGTTATCACTTCCATACGCGATCCCGGCGCATATTTCAGCAAATGCCGCGTCTTGTGTTGTTCTAATATGCGCAAAAACAAGTGCATGTACCACCTGTCAAAATGTAGCCCTATAAATAAAAAATTATCGGCCTCAGCGATGGCTTCTTTAACCACTGGCGACATGCTCTTACCTTCAAAAATGGATTCCAGATAGGTGTAAAAATCGTCGTAAGTGAGCACCAGCGAATCGCGTTTATCTAATTCACCCATCATATTATACACCAGCGGAAGCGAAGCGGAGGGCTTCAGCGTAGCCGGGTCATAAGGCTTCTTTTTCCGATAAGCATCAAACCGGCTGGGGTAACGGGCAAAAGCATCGCGAAGCGTGTAATCGGGCAAAGCCGATAGTATCAAATGAAAGTTTACAGCAGCCAACTGACTAAAGATACGCTCAGCCCTGGGGAAAGGCTGATTGTAAAAAGCCTTGATGCGATTATGGGGCTCAATGACATTAGAGCCCGGCAAATAATGAAACCAACCATCATCATAAACTTTTATTTTCAGTCGATCCGACTGCTGCCGGAGATGGTCAGCCAACAACTCTTCCAGCGAAACATCATCCTCTGTGTATACCCCGGGGCCAATGCATAATACGCATTTCTCATTCTGAATGCTGTCCAGAATAACATCCCAGTTAACTTCGTTCTGCCAATCTTGTGCCGGTAAATTCAAACCACTGCTATTTTGTAGTAAAATCCGCCAGCCCAATATCAATCATCGGGCTGGCGGAGCTAAGGTAATAAAATCTGGCTTATTCTTCCACTTTTGGGCAATCCCAGCCCGAAATCGTAGCGCCGGCTGTGTCCCAAATCGATAATTTTACAGCATCCAGCGCAGCGCTAAAGCGATTGCTCCCAGGGGCAAATATGAGGCAGCGAATGGTGTTTTCGCGCCCACCCAGCGGATAAGCGCCCGTTTCCTGACCCGTCTCGGCATTCCATACCCGAACCCAGCCATCGGTATCGCCGGTAAGGATAGTAGCTCCATCCGACGACCAGGCAGCCGACATCAGCCACTTATCTGTCTGGCTTTGTAAGGTCATGGATTCCGTCCAGTTGGCCGTTTCCCACAAAATACCGCGGCGATCATCGCTCACGGTCAGTAGCCTGCGTCCATCCGGCGACCAGAGTACATCGCGCACGTAGTCGGTATGCGATTGTAGCTTGGCTATCGCCATACCTGTGCGGGCATTAAACACCTGAGCGGTGGCATCATCAGAAGCGGTAGCGATCCAGTTGCCATCCGGCGACCAGGCTACCCCCCTCACCCAGTCGGTATGGCCGCCAAGTTTAAACAACTGCCGCGATGTGCTTACCTCCCATACCCAGGTCTCACCGTTATCGCCCCCGGCGGCAATCTGACGCCCATCCGGCGACCAGGCCAAATCGCGAATAACCTCGGTAAAAGTCAGTGAAGTGACCAGTTCGCCTCCGTTCGCCTTATATACATTTACAGCGTTATTCCCGCCACCCACAGCTAAGTATTGGCCATCCGGCGACCAGGCCAACGCATAAAATTCTACTTCTTGCCCCGTTTCAATGAGCGTCAGTGCTTCCTGCCCCGGAGTGGCTACTCCTATGACGCCTAAGTTAAATGTGGCTGCCAGCCGCGTGCCGTCGTCCGACCAGTCTATGGCAAAGATATTTGGCTTGGCCGTAGTAGCGCACTGTCGTTCTGCCGGAACCCGAAGGGTATCTTGCGCTTGACCTTCGCGATTGTAAAGTACAACCACATCGCCTGGCGTTGCCACAGACAGGCGCTGGCTATTTGGCGACCAGGCTAAACCATTGATGGAAGCATTACCCGACTGGAACGCTGCTGTGGTGAGTCCATCAACTGCATTCCACAGTTGTACACGACCTCCCATATCGCCGGTAGCAATGAGGCTGCCGTCTGCCGACCAACTTACCGACATAATCCAATTGCGATGCCCGCCCGCGAGCTGACGTACCAACGATCCGTCAGCAGGGTTCCAGATGATGGCCCGTTGGTCGTCGGAAACCGTGACCACCTGTTTACCGTCCGGCGACCAGGCTACCCCACGAACATAGTCGGTATGTTCAACCAATTCGTGCACCAAGCGCCCTGTATTAGCATCAAAAAGCAGTCCGTTATTATCGTCGGCGCCCGTAACAATAAATTGACCATCCGGCGACCAGGCTACGCCCCGTACCCAATCGGTATGACCTTCTAATTTGCGAATATTCCGCCCCGAAGCCAAGTCCCATATCCATGTAAATTTATCGTCGGAGCCGGCAGCAATGCGCGCGCCATCCGGCGACCAGGCCAGTGCCCGCACATAGTCGTCATGCGCGAAAGAATGCTGAATACGACCCATAGCTACATCAAATACCAGCGTGCTCGTTTGGCCGCCCACTGCCAACTGTTGCCCATTGGGCGACCAGGCTACGCAAAAGAACGATTCGCCGCCGGCATCGAGGTAGCGCACTTGCTCCGTTCCAGGCTGATAAATACCTATCAGACCGCAATCGCCCACAACCGCTAATTGATTTCCATCCGGCGACCAGGCAGAGGCATATAAACTGAAGGTTGCCGTCTCGCCCGGATCAGGTGTTTCTACCACAGGGATAGACCACGGATCATAGGCCTGATTACCTGATGAATCGTAAATATAAAATTCTGTAGAGGCTGATGCACAAGCCAGCTTGCTGCCATCCGGCGACCAGGCCAAGCCATTGATGGCAAGCCCTGTACTGATCTTTTGCCCGGGGTTGCCGCCATCCCAAAACCAAATATCGCCTCCACTATCGCCAGTAGCCATACGACGGCCATCGTTGCTTAGGGATAACGCCATGATCCAGTTGCTATGCTGACCTTGTAAAACATCCATAGATGCACCCGTCATCGGGTTCCAGAAGATCACCTGCTGGTCATCGGAAACCGTGATGATCCGGTTGCCGTCGCCCGACCAGGCTACATCCCGAATGTAGTCGGTATGCTGCTCTAATCGATGCAGTACCAATCCGGTATTAACCTGGTAAACAATAGCCTTACCATCATCAGCGCCGGACACCAGTTTTTGACCATCCGGCGACCAGGCTATGCCCCTGACCCAATCGGTATGGCCAGCCAACTGCCGGCGTAAGCTTTGACTGGTTACATCCCATATCCACACCATGTTATCGTCGCCTCCCGCAGCCAGTAAGGCGCCATCCGGCGACCAGGCTACATCCCGAATATAGTCCTCCTGCGGAAGACTGGCAACCAGCGTCCAGTCGATTGTATTCCATATCTGGGTGCTATTTTCGCTACCCAACGCTATCCTACTGCCATCCGGCGACCAGGCTACGGCATACAACCCGCCAGCCTGGGGCTCTATCCAGCGTATTTCTTCTTCACCCGGTGTGACAACGCCAACGCGCCCGTCTAAAAACGTAACCGCTACACGCCTCCCATCCGGCGACCAGGCTACGGCCTGTTGGTTTACCGGAGACTCAACTACCTCAGGGATGATCACGGGCTCTACCGTCCAGGTATGCTGTGCCTCTCCTTCCGTATTCCATACCTTTATTTCATTGCTACCCACGCCTATTGCCAGCGACCTATTGTTGGGCGACCAGTCGATACCGTAGATAAAATTTTCATCTGCCGGCCGGAAAGAACGGAGATTCCGCCCTGAGTTGGCTTCCCAGATCACTACCAAGCCATTGTTATCGCCCGTGGCAATTTGACGGCCATTTTCCGACCAACTCACCGACATAATCCAGTTTTCGTGCCCGCCTTCTAATTGTCGAACAATCGTACCTCTATTGGCATCCCAGATAATGGCTTTCAGATCATCGCTTACCGTCACTATTTTATCGCCATTGGGCGAAAAGGCAATATCCCGCACATAATCGGTATGTGCTGCCAGGGTATGCACTAAACTGCCATTCCCTGCATCAAATACCAACGCTTTGCCGTCATCGCTGGCTGTAGCTATCCGGCGTCCATTCTCCGACCAGGCAACACCCCGTACCCAATCGGTATGCCCTCCGAGTTTAAAACGAAGAGTCTGGCTCGACACCGTCCATACCCAGGTGTAATGATCATCAGAAGCCGCTGCAATGTAATCGCCATTGGGCGACCAGGCCAGATCCCGAATATAGTCGTCCATGTTCATGGTAGCCAGTACATTTCCCGAAGACATATCCCATACCCGCACAGTCGACTCATTACCGGCAGCCAGCTTGCGCCCGTCCGGCGACCAGGCCACAGCGTACAAACTCCCCCCGGGCGACTCTTCAATCAACCAGCGAGGCAACTCTTCTCCCGGCGTAAAAACAGCCAAACGGCCATCGCCGAAAGCAACAGCCAACTGGCGGCTATTGGGCGACCAATCTACCGCATTTTGAGTAACTTGTGCCTGCTCCTGTGATTCATCCCAGAAAACCGGACTCTCTTCTACCTCTACCTCGGGTGGGTCGGCTACGACCCAGCTCTGTTGCTTTTCGCCTTCCCCTGACCAAATGCCAATTTGCTCATCTGTAATGGCAATGGCCAACTTGCGTCCGTCCGGCGACCAGGCCAGCCCGGCTAAGCCTTCGCCAGCCGTAAAGGAATTCTGGCGGGCGCCCGTGGCCGCATCCCAAAATCGAACTAAGCCTTGCATATCGCCCGTAACCAATCGACGACCATCTCTGCTCCAGCTTACGGCCATAATCCAGTTTTCGTGTCCTCCCGATAAGCGGCGCACTTCCGTGCCACTACTGTTGCTCCATACAATAGCCAGCTTATCATCGCTCACGGTTACCATCTGGCTACCGTCCGGCGACCAGGCTACATCACGGATATAGTCGGTATGCCCCGATAGCGTATATATGGTATTTCCATTGGCTGCATCGTATACAAAAGCCGTGCCGTCATCTGCGCCGGAAAGCACCCTGTGGCCGTCCGGCGACCAGGCTACGCCCCGCACCCAGTCGGTATGCCCGCCCAATTTATAGCGCACCGATTGTCGGCCTACATCCCACAGCCAGGTAAGTTTATCATCGCCGCCGGCAGCAATCTGTCTTCCATCCGGCGACCAGGCTACATCGCGCACATAATCTTCATGTTGCAGGGTGGCTATCACGCTGGCATCGGCTACATTCCACACCTGCACAGCCGTTTGCCCGCCTACCGCCAATTGGCGGCCATCCGGCGACCAGGCCACGCAAAACAGGCCCAAGCCCGTAGCATCAGCTATTAACCAGGTTAGTTCATTGTTTCCCGGTGCCGCCAGGGCCAGTCGGCCGTCGGCAAAACTCACCGCTACCCGCCTGCCATCCGGCGACCAGGCCACCGACGTCTGTGAAGAAGCGGCAATAGCCCGGGGCGCTTCCAGTGATGAAGTTGCTCTACCCTGTGCAGGTTGTACGATAAAAAGAGATGAAAAAAGGAGAAAAATCAGAAAAAACGGCCGCCTCCACAGGCTGGCACCGTTGCGTTGATAGATTTGGGAAGACATGGTATAGGTTTCTTGTTTGAAATTGGGTGTACCCACGGCTCAAATGTAAGCAATGAACCCCTGAGCCGCAAAGGGGAAACTTAATCTATCCACATAAAATTATCCATTCGGGTAAAAATATATTGCGCGGGGTTTGTTCATCGGCTCAATCAGGCAAAAAAGCCTGATCGTCAACATCATCCGACAAGAAAAACCCCGGCGCCCAAGGTTGCCAGTAGCCATCGCGCCTCAACCAGGTCAACTGCCTTTTAGCATACTGTCGCGAGTGCTGACGGATGCGCTCGCGAGCCGTTTCCAAGTCGTGTTTACCCTCAAAATAGTCAAATAGCTCCTGATAACCCACCGTCTGTAGCGGACTGAGATGGCGCAGCGGATGAAGTAGCTTTGCTTCAGCCTCTAACCCCTGCTCAAACATCATATCTACCCTTCTGTTGATGCGCTCGTAGAGTTCTTCACGAGGCCAGTCAATGTAGTGAAATGAAGCGCGAAAAGGCCGTTCAACGCGCTGCCCGCTCCTGAAGCTCGAATAAGGCTGCCCCGTCGCCTGACATACCTCTAAGGCTCGCATTAGTCGAGCCGGATTCTGTCGATCAACAAGGTCGTAGTAAGCCGGATCAACGGCCTGCAAAGCCGCCTGCAAGCCCGCCAGCCCTTCGATCGCGTAGAGCGCCCGAATCGCCTCCTTAACAACCTCAGGCGTTTCAGGAAAAACATCGAAGCCTTCGGTAAGGGCCCGAATGTACAACCCCGATCCGCCGACCACTACAACGACCTCGTATTCAAGAAAAAGTACGTCAAGCAGAGCCAACGCCTCCCTTGCGTATTGCCCTGCTGTCAGGGGCTCGACTACGCTGCGATCGGCTATAAAATAATGAGGGGCAGCAGCCAGTTCAGCTTCCGAGGGCCGGGCCACACCAATATTCATCTCGCGATAGAACTGTCGGCTGTCGGCTGATACCACCGCCGTCCCAAGACGCTGAGCTAATCGTATGGCCAAAGCCGTTTTACCACTGGCAGTAGGGCCGCCTACTACAATAAGTTTGCGCACCGCCCTATCCATTAGGCATAGGTAAGGCCGGAGCATTCCAGGGCGGTAAAGCTTCTACCGTCACCTCCTGACCGCCGGCCGGATCAAAAAAAGTAAGCCGCGCCGCATGAAGCGCAATGGCATCAGGAAAAAAAGTGCTTTGCGCCCCATACAAGGCATCGCCTACGATGGGGCTTCCCGCAACAGCTAATTGCACCCTGATCTGATGATACTTGCCCGCATCTGGGCGAACCTCCAGCGCTATCCCCAAAGGCATAACACCCAACTGTTGGTAGTGAATGCGCGCCTCCTGAGCCTGGGCAGTCGGCCTGTTATAGGCATAAGCGCGCTTAGCCGCCTGGTCTTTACGAAGCCAGTGCACCAGCTCACCCGACATTTCAGGCAGGGGCTGCTCCACCAACGCCTGATAGCTTTTGGCCACTTCCCGCTGCCTGAACTGCTCATTAAGGGCCAGCAGAGCACTCTTCTTTTTAGCCAGCAACAACACCCCGCTCACAGGCCGGTCAAGACGGTGAATAATTCCCACAAAAACAGCTCGCCGACCAGCACCCAAATAACTGGCCACCCAGTCTTCCACAGACGGAAAGCCCGGCCAACGCTCTACGTTAAGGCCGGCAGGCTTTTCTATGGCCAATAAGCTGCCGGTTTCCCACAATACCCTTGGTGTTGTTTGCATACCCCCCTTTAGTTTAAACTGTAGGCAATGCCCAAACGGTCCAGCGCTGCCACAAAATCATTATTGGCCAACACTTTGCGCTCACGGGCCGCCATTTGCAGCCTTAGCTGCCGTTGCCGATCGGTAATCTCTACCCGCAGCCGATGCGGACCGCCGCTATTTCTACACAACTCGTCCAACTGCTCTACCAACTCAGGCGTCAACGCATCCAGCGCCATCTTTAAGGTGATGGCCGTCGTAAGGCTTTCGCCTATGCCCTCCAACAGGCGCATCTCCTTGGGCTTGAACTCCAAATCACTATCGTCTCGCCAGCCTTTCTGGTAGCTACCCTTGATAAAAAGGGCCTTGCCCATCTCCAGCAGATGCTTAAACCGCTGATAATCCTCGCTAAAGAGCTTAAATTCCAGCCTGCCTTCGTAGTCGCTGACCTCTACTATCCCCCAGCCATTGCCGTTTTTGCTCACCATATGACGCACGTTACTCACCATACCGGCTATTTGTAGCAAGGGGCGATGCTTGTTGTCGTCCAATTGGCTTAGGCTGCAACTGACAAAATTGGCAATTTCGAGCCGATAGTCGTCAAGTGGATGTCCACTCACAAAAATACCCGTTACCTCGCGCTCCCGCTCCAGTGTCTCTATTAGCGTCCACGGGCGGCATTCCGGCGCCGAAGGCTCCTGAATAACGATTTCATCCTGAATGGCTCCAAAGAGCGAGTTGGCCGCCTGCGACTTTTGGCTGTGATAAGCCGCAGCGTAGCGCACCAAGTGCTCTATGTAACTGTCATATTTATCTGAGGGCGCAAAGTATTGCGCCCGATGTAAACCCTCAAATCCGTCGAAAGCGCCTCCAATGGCTAAGCTTTCTAATACTTTTTTATTCACCGATCCCGTATCGAGCCGGCACAGCAGGTCAAAAACGCTCTTATAAGGATCATTGGCTTTGCGTTCATTAAGAATGGCTTCCACTGGCCCCTCTCCTACTCCTTTAAGGGCAGAAAGACCAAACCGCACCTGCCCCGCTTTATTGACCGAAAAATCAGATACCGACTCATTGATGTCAGGCCCAAGTACATCCAGCCCCATACGCTTACATTCCTGCAAGAAGAAAGTAATGTCTGAAATATTGCTCTTATTATGCGTCAGCACAGAAGCCATATACTCCGCCGGATAATGGGCCTTCAAATAGGCCGTTTGAAAGGCCACAAAGGCATAACAGGTCGAATGCGATTTATTAAAAGCATAAGAAGCAAAAGCCTCCCAGTCCTTCCATACCTTTTCCAACACATTCTTCGGATGCCCCCTCTTTTCACCTCCTTCCACAAATTTGGGGTACATGGCATCCAAATCAGCTTTCAACTTTTTACCCATGGCCTTGCGCAACTTATCGGCCTGGCCTTTGGTAAAACCTGCTAATTTTTGTGAAAGCAACATGACCTGCTCCTGATAGACGCACACACCGTAAGTATCCTTCAGGTACTCCTCCATATCTGCCAGGTCATACGTCACCGGTTTGCGGCCGTGCTTGCGGTCGATAAACTCCGGAATGTATTCCAGCGGCCCCGGACGGTAAAGCGCATTCATGGCAATGAGATCTTCAAAAGTAGTAGGCGCCAGTTCCTTCATGTACTTTTGCATCCCCGTACTTTCATACTGGAATATGCCTACCGTTTCGCCCCGCTGAAAGAGTTCATAAGTCTTGGGGTCATCCAGAGGCACTGCATCCATGTCCAGCTCCACACCGTGGTTCTCAGCCACCATGCGCACTGCGTCTTTGATGATGGTGAGCGTCTTCAACCCCAAAAAGTCCATTTTCAACAAGCCCGCGGCCTCCGCCACGCTGTTGTCGAACTGCGACACCAGCATCCCGTTTTCCTTATCGGCTGTAACCGGCACGTACTTCGTAATCTCGTCAGGCGTAATCACTACCCCGCAGGCATGAATGCCCGTATTGCGCACCGATCCCTCCAACTTGCGGGCGGTCTGTATCATCTGCCCAACCTCCGTGGGGCTGGCAGCCAGCTCCCGAAAGCGATAGGCTTTCTCCAACTCTTCACTGTTCAGCTCAGCTTTCAGCTTTCCGTCCAAGTCACCCTCCGCCAGCACCTTGGCCAAAGTGGCCTTCAAATGTGCCGGAAAAGTTTTAGCCACTTTATCTACTTCAGACAACGGGATGTTCATCACCCGCCCCACATCGCGCAAACTCAGCTTGGCCGCCATAGTGCCATAAGTCACAATCTGCGCCACTTGGTTGCGTCCATATTTGTCAATCACATAGTCAATAACCCGCTGCCGCCCTTCGTCGTCAAAGTCGATGTCAATATCGGGCATACTCACCCGCTCCGGGTTGAGGAAGCGCTCAAACAGCAGGTCGTATTTAATGGGATCTACGTTGGTGATTCCGATGCAGTAAGCCACCGCCGAACCCGCCGCCGAACCACGACCGGGCCCCACGCTCACGCCCATCTGCCGGGCCGTCGTCGTAAAGTCCTGCACAATCAGAAAGTAACCCGGATAGCCCGATTTCGCTATAACGTCGAGCTCAAAATCCAGTCGATCCTGAATATCAGGCGTTATATGGCTATAACGCCGCTTAGCGCCTTCATACGTCAGGTGCCGCAAATAAGCATCCTGGCTCTCGAAGCCTTTCGGCAGCGGAAAAGCCGGCAGTAGCACATCGCGCGCCAACTGAAGATGCTCCACCTTGTCAAAAATGTCTAAGGTATTGTCCAACGCCTCGGGCAAGTCGTGGAAAACCCTCGACATCTCCTCCTTAGTCTTAAAGTAGAAGTCCGAACTCGGAAAACGGAAACGGCTGGGCTCATCCAGCAGGCTGCCCGTATTGATGCACAGCAGGATGTCGTGCGGCGCCCAGTCCGACTCATCCACGTAATGACTGTCATTCGTCGCAATCACCTTTAGGTCGTACTTGCGCGCCAGCATCAGCAAATGCTGATTGACATCCTCCTGGCTCACCCCCAACCCGTCTATATTCTCTAAGCCGCGATGACGCTGTAACTCGATGTAAAAGTCCTCTCCGAACAAATCTATCCACCAGCGCAACAATCGCTCAGCCTCCTCATGCCGCCCGTGCAATATCGCCTGCGGTATCTCTGCCCCTATACAACAACTCGTAGCAATGAGCCCTTCATGGTATTGCACCAACAACTCCTTATCAATGCGCGGAAATTTGCTGTACAACCCCTCAATAAAACCCAAACTGCACAGTTTGCTCAGGTTTTCGTAGCCCTGCTGATTTTTGGCCAGCAGCAACTGGTGAAAGCGCTCGTCCTGCTCGCCCCGCGAACGCGAAAACTCCTTGCGGTGGCGATCTTTTACCATATAAAACTCACACCCCACAATAGACTTGAGGTCGTGCTTCTTAGCCTCCGACACAAACTTGAAAGCCCCAAACATATTGCCGTGGTCGGTCAGGGCCACGCCCTTATGCCCATCGGCTTTGGCTTTAGCCATCATATTGCCTATCCCCGCCGCCCCGTCGAGCAGCGAATATTGCGTATGGCAGTGTAAATGAATAAAATCCGGCATGGAATGACGCTTATTTACCCGGAGCCCAAACGACACGGCTCCTTTTCAGCCCCCAATTTAGAACAAATTGTACCATAATACAAAATCAATAGCCGCTTAGTTATCCACAATCTTCCGAATCGTTCCTGTTTGTTCATAATCTCTTTGGATTTTTTGGGGCCACGCCGCTTATCATCTTACCCTTGATGGCGGCACGGGCGGCGCCGGGCTATCCAGTCGCAGGAGCTCCTTTCTATCCCTTGGCCGGGCGCAAATGTCGGAATAAGCGGTTAACGTCCACTGACTGGGTTTAGTAGCTTTCACCGCCATTTTCAGCCCAATATTCCTTATCTTTGTCCCTATGAAAAGGTTTTTCAATACCACCGGACTCTGTAATCCGGCAAAACACTACATGGTCAATCCCTTCCGGGATATATATAGCGATATTGAGCGGCTTATTGAAGCCGAGCAGTACTTCCTCATTCACGCGCCCCGCCAAACGGGCAAGACCACCTTTTTGCACTCCCTTGCGCACCGCCTCAACCACGAGGGGAAGTATGTAGCTACCGTATGCTCGCTGGAGTCGGCGGGCTACCCCAGCATTTCTGTGGAAGATGCCAACGAGGTCTTTATCAATGCCATGTACCGCACTGCGGCCATTTTCCTGCAAAAGCCTGAATTACCACCCCATCCTGATGGGTATTCAAAAAACGCATCCTTATTGCAAAGATACCTAAGCGACTGGTGCGGCGCCCTCCCTAAACCCTTAGTGCTGCTCCTCGACGAAGTAGACGCCCTTTACGACGATGTGCTCATCTCCACCCTGCGCCAGCTCCGCGACGGATTCCAGGCCCGCCCGGCCGGTTTCCCCCAATCCATAGCGCTCGTAGGTCTGCGCGACATCCGCGAGTACCGCCTGCGCGCCCGGGCCGATAACCCTTCCATTGGCGCCGGCTCGCCCTTCAACGTCAAAGCCAAATCGTTTTTCCTGCCCGTATTCAGTCTCGAAGAGGTGCGCGGCCTGCTTCAGCAGCATACCCACGATACCGGGCAGGTGTTCACCGAGGAGGTCATCCAGAAACTGTACGCCTACTCTGGCGGCCAGCCCTGGCTCACCAATGCTCTGGCCAATGAAGTAGTGGCAGAGATGTTGAAAAACGACTATTCCCGCCCCATCACCCCCGATATGGTGGAGGAAGCCAAGGAGCGCCTCATCGCGCAGCGGCAAACCCACTTGGATAGCTTATCGGATAAGATCAATGATCCCCGCGTAAGGTCTATTGTCGTAAACATCATCAATGGGGGCGATCTGCAATTCGACGGCGCCGACGACAACTTGCGCTACTGTCGCGATTTGGGCATCATCACCGCCAAAAGCCCCGTGCAGTTTGCCAACCCCATTTACCGGGAGATCATCACCCGCATCATGAATACGGGCTTTCAGGAGAGCATCAATCAGGACATCGCCCAGACCTCCTGGTATCTGCGCCCCGACGGCACGCTGGATATGGACAAACTGCTGGAGGCTTTTGTGGAATTCTATCGCCGACATTCGGAATCCTGGTTGGAGCGCTTCCAATACAAAGAGGCCGGCCATCAGTTGCTGCTCATGGCTTTCCTGCAGCGCATCATCAATGGCGGCGGGCGCATAGAACGCGAAATGGCCGTCGGCAACGGCCGCACCGATCTGGCCGTATACTGGAAAGACCAGGTCATCCCCATCGAACTCAAAATGCACCACGACAACTGGTCGGAGCCCGACGGCCTGCGCCAAATCGCCCGCTACATGGACAAGCTGGGCCAAAAGTCGGGCTACCTGATGCTCTTTGAAAAGAAGTCCTCCGAAGTGCTCCCCTGGGAGGCCCGCATCCGCCGGGAAGTACATGAAGTGGATGGTAAAGAGGTCGTTTTGCTGGGGATATAGGGGTTGCTGCCGTGCCGTCTATGGTATTTATTGTCCCTTAGCGGTTGATGCCAGGCGGCGCGGCGGCCGGGCTATCCGGTCGCAGGAGCTCCCTCTTATCCCTTGGCCGGGGCGGGTAGTAGCGTGGTGAATACCGCCCTAAAGAAAAGTTGGGCGGCGTAATGGGCGGACGAAATTGTAACGTGAAGGCGGGGAGATATGTTATCGTTTTTATGTAGCGCAGTTTGTTTTATTTAGTCTACCAAGTTATTCGTCGTCCTCGGGAGCGTACGTAATTCTTTGTATTAATTCCCCATTAGCGAAAATAAGCTTTTGCTCTGGCTGCCCATTCCAGTCAAATACATAGTATTCACCATCAACAACTTGACCATTTTTGTATAAAAGCATCAATTCTAAAACTCCACTTTTATGCTGGGCAAAAACAACACCATGTATTTTGCCATTTTTATAATTTCTATATATTACATAGCTTCCATCATATCTGCGGATAGATTGCACCCCATGCAACACCCCTCTTTGATAATTTTTTATACTATGCCTTTGGTAGTCAATATTTTGTGAATGAGTACCTTCCTTTTTCCATTGTTCCCCCTCTTTAAATCCATTATGATACATAACATAGCCTATTGTATCGCCTTTTTCATTATACTGATAACAAGGCCCATCTAACAATCCATTGGTGTAATTGAGCTCGAATATGGTATCCCCAGTGCTCTCATAAATGATATAAGCTACCCCATGAAGCAACTCATCCGATGCCTTAGCTACCACCTGCCAATTTTTATCCCAAATGAGCAGTTTACCTTCTTCATCACCACTAAGATCAACTTCAAAAGTGTCTCTATCATGTATAAAATTATAATATATTGTACACTGTCCTGTGTAGGCGCCTCCTACAAGAGTCGAATCGCAATAGAACAAGCGTTGACTAACCAGAGGCATAAGACCAATAAAAAACATTAATACAAATAAATAACATCTAATGCAGTCGGATCGATCCATCATTGCTGTAAATTTTACGTCCGAATAATAAAGGATACAGCTTTATAGCTGCAAGTTTTGCTCTCTCCTCCTCGGTGGAGGCATTTTTTCTCATTTCATAGGCTTCTTCTACAGCATGAGAGTACTTTTGACTACTACTCTCATCATAGGAAACTCCCCTATCTTTTTCATCTTTCGCTATACCATATTCATTAAAGTAAAACATTATATCGCCTGCTTCATTGGCTAATGACCGATCTTTTGAGCTGATTCCTACCGGATCATATAAAACGATATTAAACCCTATGCCCAAGCCTGTAAATTGGTCAAAGCCTGGTATTTTCCTAGTAGTAGGTACATCAGCTGTATTCCCATCAACGATCCCTTGTTTGCTGCTCGGGGTTGTCGAAACATCTGCATATTGCCCCTTGTCTCCGGCAGGGGCATCCGACAATAAGACATAGACCCCAACATCATGAGTTGAAGTTGTACCGTCAACATTCGTAACTGTAATTTTTAAATTCTCAATGTAATTATAGAGTTCTTCATCATTATCCCTCAACGCTTTGAGTATTGCAGCTACTTCTGCTGCTTCTGTTTCATACCCTTGTTGATTCTCATAAGGATTTATCCATTTCATGCCATCTTTATCAATTAGAATCAACGGATTGTTGCGCACATAAACATAAGCTGAGATCGCAGCATCCATCTCCCCCATCGGATCCACCGCATTCCACCTACCCAGCGCCGCATCATACCACCTTGCTCCATAGTCATACCAGTCCAAGCCCAGCTCGTCGGTGTATTCCTTGCCGTTGTAGGTGCGGCGGTTTTCGGGGTCTTCCGGCCCAAACCAGCGCCCGTCGTGGTTCATGCCAAAGGGGTAGTAGTGGTTTTCCTGCATAATTTCCACTTCATTCTCCGGCGTAGCCGGGTTGTCGCGGGTGGCTATGAAGCCGTCGCCATTTTGGTCGCTAAAGGCCACGCGGGTATTGCCCAAGTGGTCTTGCCGCCAGTACTCGGCCCGCAGGCGGGCAATGCCCCCAAACTCATTGCGCTCAGGCGCTACGCGGCCTTTGTCGTGCAGGAAGCCCTCCAATTGGCCACCCACAAAGTCTATGCCGTTGAAGGTCTCCCGAGCTGTAGCCCCATTGCCCCAGCGCCATTTGCGGCCTGCCGCGTCGTATACCACCGGCGCGCTGTTTACCAGCTTGGGTAGGCTCAGGAAGTTGTGTGGCATGGTCATAGCTGACTCCTTTTCATGCCTAAGATACGCCTCTTAGCGGGAATGGGCAAGCCATAAGCCTTGTTTTTTTAGGGGCTGTCGCCGCGCCGCCTGTGGTGTTTGTGGTCGCTTAGCGGTTTGATGACAGACGGGTAAGCGCGATGAAGGCGGTCTCGCAGAGAAGCGGGCGCATACGATGAGGTGCAGACCGCCCGGAATATGCAATATATCTTACCAATGGGGTACCATTGGAGATTCCATAGCCCCTTGTGCTTTAGGCTGTATGCAAAACTTATCATAATATACGAAAAAATATACTACTGAATCATAAGGCAACTGGCTTTCTAAATGTTCAAAATAGAATATACAGGTATCAAAAGGCAAAATTGTCGTCTCATTTTCGGCTACATGATCAATAAGCGTACTACCTACGAGAGTAGGGACAGTATCAACATATAGAAAATAGGCGTTTGCATAAGGGTGAAAATATGCTCCGCCTCTATTAGTCCCGATACAAATAGTATCCTGGCCATTGAAAACCTCCACCTTGTATAAACGGTAGCCTGTATCTATAGGCACTAGCCCTTCTTCCTGATAGTTACTATTGGAAACCTTAAGACGTGGCATTATCTGGCTTTTTTGATGTTTAAAAGAAATGTCACTGCTACAAGAGGCAATAAAGCAAAAAATAATTATGTACAAAGTGTTTTTTTTAGCCATAATATTGCCTCTTTATAGTCTTAGAGTTTATTAAATTTATTATTTCGTCCTTAAAAGTACGGATATCCAAAATTTATGATCAAATATAATCGTTTCTGCGCTTTGAAGTTGACTAGACCTATTAGGTATACCTCCGTGCTTATTCATTAGAATTCCACCATCCATATTAAGATTAGGGTACCCATTTTCATGACCAGGATGCTTATATATCTCCTGATCGAGTCCCATTGCTTTCAAATCAGGATAAAGATTATACGCCTTATAATCACCCGTGAAATGATTACATGTTTGGCGCAAAATTGAATGAAGCATTTCATGAGCCATAAGATACCCTACGCCATAAATATAATCACTTCTACTCTTACCATCTAGACCATAAAAATTTAAATTCACATAATTTGTTGTAATATCTGGAATTCCTGAAGTCATGTTTACCATTCCCCCTTCAAATACATTGCCATCATACCTAATTTTCAAATAAAGATCAGACCATTTCAAACTTATGCCAGCATTAGATTGATTATCAAGTAATTTAATATTTAATAAGTTTTTAAATCCATTTTTAGCAAAAATTAAACTTGCATCAACAGCAGCTTGCAGGAGTTCACTATTCGTTAAGCGTCCTCCTGAATCATTGTAAAAATATGCGTCAATTGAATTATTATTACGGTTCAAATTAGGTGATCTCTCCCTGCCATTTCGATCTTTATAACTACGGCTAAACCAATCATATCTAATATCAGAAGAGGATTGAGCTTCCCATGCTTCTGCACCACCAGGTAACATACCAACAGCATCAATAAGTAGAACCGGATTATTGAGTGCATAAGAATACCCAGATTTATCTAGCATCATCTCCCCCATCGGATCCACCGCATTCCACCGCCCCAGCGCCGCATCATACCACCTTGCCCCATAGTCATACCAGTCCAAGCCCAGCTCGTCGGTGTATTCTTTGCCGTTGTAGGTGCGGCGGTTTTCGGGGTCTTCCGGCCCAAACCAGCGCCCGTCGTGGTTCATGCCAAAGGGGTAGTAGTGGTTTTCCTGCATAATTTCCACTTCATTCTCCGGCGTAGCCGGGTTGTCGCGGGTGGCTATGAAGCCGTCGCCATTTTGGTCGCTAAAGGCCACGCGGGTATTGCCCAAGTGGTCTTGCCGCCAGTACTCGGCCCGCAGGCGGGCAATGCCCCCAAACGCATTGCGCTCAGGCGCTACGCGGCCTTTGTCGTGCAGGAAGCCCTCCAATTGGCCGCCCACAAAGTCTATGCCGTTGAAGGTCTCCCGAGCCGTAGCCCCATTGCCCCAGCGCCATTTGCGGCCTGCCGCGTCGTATACCACCGGCGCGCTGTTTACCAGCTTGGGTAGGTTCAGGAAGTTGTATTGTATGGTCAGGTTTTTATTCGGGTCGGCTGTCAGGTTGCCGTTGTAGTCATAGCTGTAGTCTACTCTGCCAACACTGCCGGGCCGGAAGCCCTTTGGCCGCCCGGGATCGGGCGCCGAGTCTACGACATTGGCCAAACGGGGCGCCTCGGTATAGGTATAGGTTAGGGCGTCTATCTGACCGGCGCCACAGTTGTCGTTCAAGCGTCCCATGCGTTGCAGGGAGGTAATGTTGCCGGCCCCGTCATATTGAATATTGGGCACGGAATAAATATCGGTATAGCTGTCGTAGCGGGTAATGAAAGGAAACCCATTGGCCGTTTGCCGCTCCTCGGAAACAATCTCTCCATAACGACCGGAAGTAAGCCGGTCGAGCACATCATAGCTGTAGATGTAAAACTGAGGATGCCGGTAAGCCACCTGCCAGTTGGCGCGCACAATATCGCCGTTGGGCTCAAAAAGCGGGAAGGTCATGGCAAAAATGGGATCGCGATTTTCCGTCACTGTACCCGAAAACAACTGGCTGGGATTAGTAACGTCCAATTGGCAAAATTAAAAGTTATTTTTTAATTTCGCAATAGCTATCTCAAGATTCAACATATCTACATGGCTATATATCCTTGTTTATTCAGCCCTCTCTTTTGCGACGCACTCCCCCCCGGTCACAATAACCTCCTCCTTGCGTGGCGGCCCGCAGCAGGGATAGAAGGGAGCTCCTGCGACCGGATAGCCCGGCGCCCCGCCCGGCCTACGTTGCTGTTTCACAACGCGTGATGCTACAGGCCGGGCGGGGCGGCTGCCCTAAAAAACAAGCGCCCGGCTTACAACCCCAAAACGAGTTGAAGCGGGCGCTACTATGCGCCTTGGCAGGTTTTGTGCACAGCGGCTTGGGCGAACCCAAAAAGCTGTGTACAAAACCTGCCGGCGCTAACCATGCCTGAATTAAGCCTGTGTTTCGCGGAGGGCCGGGGCAGCGGTCTGGTAGCCGCCGGGGTGGTTGTTTTGGCGGCGCTTTTTGCGCTGGCCGCGCGCAAATTTGCGGATGTTCTCCATGATCATGTACATGCAGGGCACCACCACTAAGGTGAGCAGCATGGAGCTGGTGAGGCCGCCGATGAGGGCCCAGGCCAAACCGTTTTTCCACTCGGCGCCGGCGCCTTTGGCCAAGGCAATGGGCAACATGCCTATGACCATGGCGATGGTGGTCATGAGGATGGGCCGGAGGCGCAAGCGGCCCGACTCGAGGAGCGAGCGGGCGAGGCTATACCCTTCCTGCTTGCGCTGGTTGGCAAAGTCGACGATCAGGATGGCGTTTTTGGCCACCAGACCCACCAGCATGATGAGGCCCATGATGGAGAAAATGTCGAGGGTGCTCATGGCCAGGGCCATTGCCAGGAAGGCGCCGATGACGGCCATGGGGATGGAGAACAACACCACAAAGGGGCTGACCCACGAGTCGTAGAGGGCTACCATGATGAAGTATACCGAAAGCAGGGCAGCCAACAAGGCCAGCCCCAGGCTGCCGAAGCTCTCCTCCTGGGCTTTGAGGTCGCCGTCGTAAGCGATGAAGACGCCCGAGGGGGGTGGCGTTTCGGCGATTTTGGCCTGAATGTCGGCCCCGATGTCGCCGGATTGGCGGCCCAGTACTTTGGAGGACACCACCACGGCGGGCACGCGGTCTTTGCGCTCCAAGAGGCTGGGGCCGGTGGTTTGGGTGATGCCGGCAAACTGGCTGAGCTTAATGGCCTGGCCGCGGGCATTTACAAAGGTGATGCCTGATACATCGTCGATGTTTTTGCGGTCGAACTCGTCGAAGCGGATGTTGATGTCGTATTCGGAGTTGCCGTCTCTGAACTTGGCGTTATCGTTGCCGCTGAAAGCCGTCTGCATGGTGGCGCCCACCTGCTGGAGGTCGAGGCCCAGCTCTGCCATGCGTTCGCGGTTGACGCTGACGCGGATTTCGGGGTTGCCCTCTTCATAGCTGAGCTTGGGCTCTACGGCGCCGGGGGTTTGGCGCAGCCAGCCCAGCACCTGATCGGCATAGGCTTTGGCCTGGGGCAAATCGGTGGAACTGATGATGACCTGCACGGGCTCCTGGTCGGCGCCACCAAAGAATGACACTAAGCCGGAAGTGACCTTCACGCCGGGGAGCTCCATCTCCAGCTCGTTTTTGATGTTGCGGGCGTAGAAGTCGGTGCTGATGTTGCGCTGCTCAATGGGTACGATTTTCACCTGAATTTCCGCTAAGTTGCTCAGCGACGAGGCGCCGATGGCGTCGGTGGTGCGACCCACGGTAGTGAAGACGCCCGTGACCTCTGGCTTGCTGAAGAGGTAGGCTTCCACCTCCTTGGCCGTTTGGTTGGTGGCTTCGAGGGTGGCTTCCTTGGGCAGCTCTATTTTGATGATGAACTCGCCTCGGTCGCTGCTGGAAATAAAGGCCGTGCCGATGTAACCGCCGCTGACCAACGAGAACGAGGAGATGAACAGGAAAAACGCCCCCGGAAGTACGATGTACCACCGACGCAGCGACCACTTGAGCACGCCCATGTAGCCGTCGGTGAAGCGATCGAGGCCGCGCTCAAAGGAGCGGATGATCATGCTGCCCAGCGACTCGCCCTTGAGGTCGGCCAAGCGGGAAAAACGCGAGGCCAGCATGGGCGTAAGGGTAAACGACACGATGAGCGACATAAGGGTAGAAAACACCACCACCAAGGCAAACTGCTTCATGATGCTGCCGATGATGCCCCCTGTAAGAGCGATGGGCACAAACACCACCACGTCGACGAGGGTAATGGCCAGGGCGGTGAAGCCGATCTCATTCCGGCCTTCGAGGGCTGCCTGCCGGGGGTTCTTGCGCATCTCCAGATGTCGGTAGATGTTTTCGAGCACTACAATGGAGTCGTCTACAAGGATACCGATCACCAGCGACATGGCCAGCAGGGTCATGAGGTTGAGGGTGAAGCCGAAGGCATACACCAGAATCATGGTCGACAGCAGCGAGGTCGGGATGGCCAGCATCACGATGATGGCGTTTCGGAAGCTGTGCAGGAACAACAACATGATGACAGCCACCAGCACAATGGCGATACCCAGATCGTGAAAAACGGCATCAACAGCCGTGATGGTAAAGTCGCTGGAGTTATTGGCCACCGAAAACGACAGGTTATCGTTGGCGTACTGGGTTTTCAGCTTTTCAAGGGTGGCCAGCACTTCTTCGCTGACGGCTACGGCATTGGCGTCCGACTGTTTCTGAATGAGGATACCTAAGGCATTTTTGCCGTCGACACGGCTCAGGTCGGTGGCTTCTTTGGGGCCATCCCAGATTTCGGCTACATCGCGCAGCAATACAGTGGTGTTGGTGAGGGGATTGGTACTAACTACCACTTGGCGAAGCTGCTCGACGGCATCGAGTTTGCCGGCTAAGCGCACGGTGATCTGGCCGTTGTCGTTTTTCACCTTGCCTGTGGGGAAGTCGAGGTTGGCGGTCTGCACCGCTTGTACCACTTGCAGAATACTGAGTTGGTAGCCTTCAAGCCGCTCGCGATTGACGTTGATCCGAATTTCGCGCTCCTGCCCGCCTACCAGCGTCACCTGAGCCACCCCATCGATGGTAGACAGCGTGGGCGCTATGCGGTCTTTGGCCAAATCGTAAAAGGTCGTAGCCGGCATATCAGCAAAGGCGCCGATGTTCATAATGGGAAATTCGTCGGAGCTGAACTTGCCCAAAATAGGCGTATCGGCATCTTCGGGAAGCTGGGAGGCAATGGCGTTGATCTTGCGCTGGGCATCCTGCAAAGCCAGGTCGGTATTGGCGTCCTGAGCCAGTTCAATGATTACAACGGAAAAATTCTCACGGGAAGTGGTACGCATCCCCTTTACCTTTTCAAGGCCGGAGAGGGCGTCTTCAATTTTTTTGGATACCGACTGCTCTACCTCCGTAGGCGCTGCGCCCGGATAGATCGTTGTGACGGTGATAACGGGCGCGTCGAACTTGGGGATGAGTTCGTACGACAACTGAGTGTAGGAAAACCACCCCAGCAAGCCCAGCACTAAGAAGAAGACAATGACCAGCGAAGGTCGTTTTATGGATATTTCGGTAATTGACATAGACCAATTGGTTTGTGGAGCAAAACAAAGTTGTTGCCTGAATGCAGGCGCCTGACTGTCTGCTACTTGTTGATGGTTACCTTAGCGCCGTCGGAAAGGTTGATCTGACCGCTGAGCACCACCGTATCGGTTTCGCTTAGGCCTTCCTTGACCTCTACATAATCGCTGCTGATGGCGCCTACCGTGATGGCTTTATAGATGGCCTGATCGGCATTGATGACGTAAACGTGGGCGTCGCGTACGCTACCCACAATGCAGGCGCGGGGAATGGTAAGTACGGGCGTAGAAGCCGGACGAGCAAAGGTGACGGATCCGTTCATGCCTGCACGCAGATAGCCCGGGTTATTTACCTCCAGCTCTACCAGAAACCGCTGCGAGGGGTCGGCTTTGACATCAATGAAAGTAACCCGGCCTGTGAGGGGCTTGTCGGGGTAGAGATCCATGGCCACCTGGCCCGTCTGTCCTTCTTTGATGAGGGGCAATTGAGCTTCGGTGACGTACACCTGCATGTACATTTTGCTGATCTGAACCAGATCGCCTAATTTCATACCGGGATTGACAAAAGCGCCAGGCTCTACCGATTTGTTGGTCATTACGCCCGCAAAGGGAGCTGTGATGACGGTCATCGACACCTGCTTTTCCAAGGTAGCTACCTGCGCCTGGAGGTTTTCCACCTGGTTGCGGGCATCTTCGAGTTGTTGCTGAGGTACGCCGCCGCCGGCAGCTAAGTTCGACAGGCGCTCTGTATCGCGGACGGCCTTATTGAGATTGACCTTGGCAATCTCTAATTGCTTACGAGCAAGATCATTATCTACAGCGGCCAACACTTTGCCGGCGCTTACTGCCGAGCCGTTGCTGAAATTCACCTGGGTGAGGCGACCTGCTACTTCGGGCATAATGGCTAATTCCTTGGAGGGCTTCAGGGCGCCTGTCACAGAGAAGTCGCCCCCGAGACTGCGCCGCCCGGGCTGCACCACGGATACCAGCACCGAGAGGTTACGCACCTGAGCGGCCTGGGCTTTATCGTCGATTTCTTTTTTGTTTTCCTGAAGTTTCCAGGCGATTCCGGCAATGGCAATACCTACTACGGCCAGTACGGTTATGATGCGAATGAGCTTTTTCATATTAAGTGGTGGGAGTTAACGTTTGAAGGAAATTATTGAATCATGCGGCGGAGTTCGCCATTGACATCAAGCAGTTCAAGTTCAGCCAGCTTCACCTGGAAGAGGGCCAGCAAAAAGTTGGTTTGCGCCTCGCGCATGGCCGTTTCGGCATTCACCACTTCAGTGATGGGGGCTATGCCTTCGCGGTAGCGCTGCTGAGCCTGCTGGTACACTACCTCGGCCATGCGGCGGTTCTCCTTGAGGGGCTCCAGGTTATTGAGGTTCGACTGCAAGCTGAGGCGGGCATTCTGATAGCGCAGTTGGAAAGCCAGGTTGGCGTTGCGCACGTCTTCGGCATTTTGCAACAGGTCTATTTCCACCTGGTCAACTAAGCTGCGGCGGCGAAAGCCGTCGAAAATCGGAATCTGTAGGCGAAGGCCTATGCTACTGTAATCAGCCCATGATCTCGACTTGGTGAACCCACTGAAATCAGCCGGCTGTGCCAGGGCGTTGACATTGGCAAACAGCGATACGGAGGGAAGATATTCGGCTTTGTAGCGAAGTTGATTGAGGGTGTGCAGTTGGCGGGTTTTTTCGAGCACCGCAAAGTCCATACGGCTGGTAAAATTGGGCTTGACAGCAGCCAACTGAGGCAAGATGTAGCTCTCCGACAGCGTATCCGTGAGGGCCACGGTGGTTTCCAACGGAATTTGCATCGCAAATTTCAGCGAGTTGATCTGCTGCTCGTAGGTAACGTCGAGGTTGCGCAACTGGTTTTCGAGATTGATCCTGTTGACCGTCAGTTGGTCCACTTCCACCTGCCGGCCAAAACCGTTTTCGAGCTGGAGCCGGGACAACCGCAATAAGGCCTCTACTTGCCCCAGATTGGCCTCCACTAAGCCGCGCTGCTTTTGTACCATCTGGGCGCTGTAGTAAAGTTTGGCTACATCCAACAGCAGGCCCTCTGCGGTTTTATCCACCATGAGCTCATAAAATTCGCTCGACGCCTGCGCAGCCCGCCGCGCCACGTTATAGGAAGGGCTGTAAGCCAGTTGCTCCAGGCTGATGCTCCCCTGCGCCCCCCAGGGCGTGCCTATGGTTACGGGCGATACCTCGTCGGGGTTGCCGTTGAGGAAGTCGGGAAAGAAGATAACCTGAAGCGTGGGGTTGTAATTTGCCTGGGCGCTGGCATTGATTTGCGGCAGCCCCTGGGCAGTCAATTCCTTGACCTGAAGCGCGCCGCGCCGGGCTTCCAGCCGGGCTTTCTGCAATGTGGCGCTGTTGGCTACCGTCTGCCTGAGACAGTCAGCCAAACTTAAAGGTTGAGCCGACTGGCCGCTTGCCGCCCAAACAACCGGCAGCAACACCAAGGCCATCAGCCACCGGCGGGTTGTGTGTGAAAACATATACGGGTGATTTTAAAATTATGCTTGTTTAATTTCATTGCCCATGAAAGACAAATCTACCCGGCTCAGGCCGTTCTCGCGGTAGTACTCCAGCCGGGCTAAGCCCGCCGGTGTTGCAATGCCCCTGATGAACAAATTATCCTTCACAATAATTCCCTGCTTAAGCAGTTGACTGTCGTTGTTCGGGAAAATATGGTCTTGCACCATGCCCTCATTTTGGGCTAAGAATACCCGCGCGGCAATGTCGGCAGGCAGTTCTGCCCGGTACAGCCCCTGGGCAACACCTTTGTGCAAATTATTCATTATCAGGCCATAAGTGCCTTTAAAATCTTTCGACAACATCTCCTGCCATACCTTAGGGTGGTACTTCCGAAGGTCGTAAATGAGTACCGGCGGTACCTTGGATATGGCCTCCTGAGTCCAGAAGCTAATCAGCAACAACTCCTCTACGGCATCCCGTGCCGCCGCTGCAATGCGCTCATAGTTGTCTTGCTCTTCACAAGTGTGCTGATGAAGCACCTCTAAGATGAGCTCCTCCTTATCTGCTACATGCTGATAGAGGGTCTTTTTAGAGATACTCAACTCCCGACAGAGGTCATCCATAGTTACACTCCGAATTCCATATCGCAAAAACACTTCTGCGGCTTTGTGAACAATCAATTGTTTTCCTTCCATCATTTAGTCCTGATACCTGCTGTTTATAGAATGCCTAAACGCACTGGAAACTCAAAAAGTTTTTAAGTTTCCAAGTTTTTTTCGTTTCCGTCGAAAAAAAATTTGGCCCGAAGCGCCAAAAAGAAATAAATCATTGATAATCAAATAGAATTAGCGCCAGATACACAAACAACAGGCCATAGTATTTACTACCCTAACATTTACCCGCCCGTCTGTTCAGCCGGGTAAAACCACCCCAGTGGGCGGGCCCTAACCCCCCATACCCTGCCCGGACAAGGGGGTGCAGCGGTATGGCTATGCCCGCTGACGGCCTTTAGGGGCCGTCAGCGGGCATAGCCATAATAGCGGAACACCCGGCGCCGCCTATAACGATTTTCGGAGGCAGACGCTATGCGGCGTGGCCCCTAAAAAAAACTTCCTGTTATAATGATGAAAAGGCCGGCCGATGGATGTTACGTTAAATTGCTCTGCTTTGGGTAAATGTTCAAAATCAATATGTGGATAAGCCTGGAGCGCGCGCAAAATACCGCTACCCGCTCCGCGATAAGGAATTACATCTAAGGCGTAAGAAGCAAATGTAATAAAAATCCCATACCTTTACCTCCTGCTATAACCTCCACACCATGCACATCCTTCGCATCCTTGCTTTAGCTTGCACGGCCGCCTTAGCTTCGGGCTGCGGCAAAGACAACGCCGCCAACCAACTTCCCCCCTTGGCCATCCGGGGCGTCGACGCTTCCTTCATACCCGACATACAAGCCAAAGGCGTCACGCCCTTCAACGATCAGGGCCAGCGCGAAAACATGCTCGCCACCCTCAAAAAAGCCGGCGTCAATGCCATTCGGGTGCGGGTATGGCATAGCCCCGCCGACGGCGTCTCCGGCCTGCCGGAGGTCAAAGCCTTTGCCGACGACATCCGCAGCCACGGCATGAAGGTATGGCTTACCGTTCACTACGCCGACTCCTGGGCCGACCCCGGCAAGCAGCCTACGCCCGCCGCATGGGCAGGCCTGCCCTTTGAAACCCTCAAAGACAGCGTCTACCAATATACCCGTCAGCTCATGATCGCCCTCCGCCCCGATATCATCCAGATCGGCAATGAAATCAACGGCGGTCTTCTTTGGCCACAGGGCCGCTACGATCAACCCGCACAAATGAAAGCCCTGCTCCAACAGGGCATCCTCGGCGCCCGAAGCACGGCATCCAATGCACAAATCATGCTTCACTACGCCGGCTACGAGGGCGCCCCCGAGTTCCTCAACAGCCTCCGCGATCTCGACTACGACCTCATCGGCATATCTTATTACCCCAACTGGCATGGCAGAAACCTCGACGACCTCGACCGCGGGCTGCGCCGGTTGGCTACCGATTTCGGAAAGCCCATCATACTGGCCGAAACTTCCTATCCTTTTACTTTTGAATGGGGCGATCAAACCAATAACGTCATCGGTACGCCCGCTCAAATATTAGACGAGTACCCGCCCACCCCCCAAGGGCAGCTCGACTTCCTCCTCAGGATTCGCCAGATTGTAGCTAATGTGCCCGGCGGCATGGGAATGTGCTACTGGGGCGCCGAGTGGATCGCCTACAAAGGCCCCAACGCTACCCCCGATGGCTCCACCTGGGAAAACCAGGCCCTCTGGAACCTCGGCCACCGCGCCCTGCCGGCCATGAAAGCCTTTGCCGAATAGCCTTCTAACTAATAGTTCTCCAAATCAGGATGAGTGAAAAATGGACGCCGCTATTTTTTCGGCTGGCCAGGCAAAAAACGCAGACATAGCCTAAGCTATGGCGAGGCTTTTTAACGCCGACAGACGGAAAAAGAGCAAGTCGAGATTCACAAATCCTGGGTTGGAGAACTATAACCTAAAGGTGTAGTATGCGCCACGTCATTTCGCGCAGCAGCTCGCCCTCGGGCTTGCCCGTGGCGTTGTAGTCTACGCCTTTGCTCTTGAGGTCGTACTCCCGCAGTATGGCCATCACCGCCTCCGATTTCGACCGGGGGTACTGCCGCAGCGCAGCCCGATAGTCTTTCAGGAAGTAGGACGAGCGCAGGCTCAGCGCCTCAAGCACCTCCTTCTCAGGGGCCTGACTCATTTCACTCAGCATAAAAATCTTGCTGAAATAGCCGTACAGGCTGGCCACCACCACCGGCATGGGCCCGTTCTTGGGGTTGGCGGCAAAATAATTGACAATCCGCCCCACCTTCAGCGCATCGCGCTGACCCAGGGCCTTTTGCAGCTCAAACACGTTATAATCGCGGCTGATACCTATGTTTTGCTCCACTTCCTTATCGGTCACCGTAGCGCCGCCCGGCACATTCAGCGCCAGCTTATCCAACTCGTTGGCTATCTTCGACAGGTCTGTGCCTAAGTACTCCCCGATCAGGGCCGCCGCCGCAGGCTCAATCTTCAGTTTTTTATCGCGCAGGTAGCCCCCTATCCATTCGGGTACTTCATTGTCGTACAGCGCCTTACTCTCCAGCACCACCGCGCCCGCCTTCACCGCCTTCCCAAAACCGCTGTTGAGGTTGTAATTTTTATGCTTATGGCACAGCACCAGCACCGTAGTAGGCGCCGGCTTCTCCACATAAGTCTGCAAGTCTTTGAGGTCCTTCATATCCTGGGCCTCTTTCACCACCACCAACTGGCGCTCAGCCATCATCGGAAAGCGGCGGGCAGCATCCACAATAGTCAGATGATCGGCATCCCGGCCATAAAGTATCGTCTGGTTAAAAGCCCGCTCATGCTCCGCCAAAGCGTGGGCCTCTATGGCGTCGCACACCACGTCAATAAAATAAGGCTCCGGCCCATGTAAAAAATAAACCGGGGCAAATTTACCTGCCTTAACGTCCTGAAGAATGGATTGGTATGACATAGCGGCACAGATGAAGGCGTGTTAACAAAGCAATATGACCCGAAGGTTTTCAGGGGTTATTTTTTTTTGGGGCCCCGCCCCGCCCATAGGTATTGAGCGGCGCCTTAGGGCGCCATACCGCCTGCATGAGGGCGGGTCGCCGCGTGTTCCGTTCTTACTGGGGCGCGTTTGGGCGCGCCCCAGTACCACTTCACCCGCTGGTCCGGCGCAACGTGGAGACCCCCGTTCCAATACCGGCAGGGAAGTGACAGAAGAACGATATGATACAAAAAACTAGTTCAATACAGCTTGTACGGCGTCGGCCGCATCCTGCAGGGCAATAGCCGAACGCACATTGAGCCCGCTCTCGTCAATGATCTGCTTAGCCAATTCAGCATTGGTGCCTTGCAGGCGCACAATGATCGGCACCTTGATGTCGCCTATGCTCTTGTAAGCATCTACAACCCCCTGAGCTACGCGATCGCAGCGCACTATACCGCCAAAGATATTGATGAGGATGGCCTTCACCCGCTCGTCGCGCAGGATGATGCGGAAGGCGTTTTCCACGCGCTTGGCGTCGGCGGTGCCGCCTACGTCTAAGAAGTTAGCCGGCTCGCCCCCCGACAGTTTGATGATGTCCATAGTAGCCATAGCTAAGCCGGCGCCATTCACCATGCAGCCCACGTTGCCGTCGAGCTGCACGTAGTTCAGCCCAAAGCTCTTGGCTTCTACCTCCGTAGGGTCTTCCTCGTATACATCGCGATACTCGGCCTTATCGGCATGGCGGAACAGGGCGTTGTCATCCAGCGCAAACTTGCAGTCTACAGCTATGATGCTGCCGTCGGGCTTGTGCAGGCAGGGATTGATTTCGATAAGGCTGGCGTCGGCGCCTACAAACGACTGATAAAGTTTGTGCATAAACTTCACCATGTTCTTATAAGCATCCCCCGACAGGCCTAAATTGAAGGCAATTTTGCGCGCTTCAAAATCCTGAAGGCCCAGCGTAGGATCAATGTACTCTTTGTGTACCTTCTCCGGCGTATGCTCGGCTACTTCCTCAATGTCCATACCGCCCTCGGTGCTGTATACAACTACATTGCACTTGCGGGCGCGGTCGGTGAGGATAGAGATGTAGTACTCCTTGCAGGCGTTGAAGTCGGGCGCATAGGCGTCTTCGGCAACGAGTACCTTGCGCACCAACTTGCCAGGGCCGTTGAGGCCGCCCGGCGTTTGGGGCGTTTTCAGCATCATACCCAGAATGCCGCCAGCCTTCTCGCGCAGGTCGGCCATGTTCTTAACCAACTTCACTCCACCGCCTTTACCGCGGCCGCCGGCGTGAATCTGGGCCTTTACAATGGCGATGTCGCTACCCGTTTCGGCCCGAAGCTTTTCGTAGGCAGCCTCAGCTTCCACTAAGTTATGCGCCAGGTAACCGCGTTGGATCGGCACCCCAAACTGGGTCAAAATCTCTTTACCCTGAAATTCGTGCAGGTTCATATACAGATGAATTTGCAATTTGAAGACGCCGCCAAAGGTAGTAAAAATTGCGGTTAGACCAAGTATAAAGGCAGGATAATAACATCTCCATTTGGGTTGACCCAAAATGGACGAAGGGCGCTGTTTGATCAGGCGCCCTTCGTATACGGCCGGTTTTGCCGGCAGCGAACTTGAGAGTTTAGAAGAATCAAAGCAAAAGAACTGGAGTTTAGTCTTGTCGCATTATCCATTAATACCAACCCTGCAAAGATGGGGGGTAAGCGCCAATTGCACCACCCCATAAACATGGGGGGAGAGCTGGCTGCTCTACAAAAACCGCTTCATGCGCAACCTTACCGTAAACCCCTCTTCTGCTTCGATCTGCAAATCCGCGCCTAAGCGCTGGGCGCGCATGTGGAGGTTGGAAAGACCCTGGCCCGTTCTTCCGCTCGTGCGCACACCCTGCGCGCCAATGCCATTGTCTTGTATTTTCAGCTCGAAAAACTGAGGCATATTCCGGATCATAATCTGCGCGCGGCTGGCCTTAGCGTGCTTGGCAATGTTGTTGACGGCCTCCTTAAAGATAAAGTACAGATCCTGGCGAACGTTGGCCGGCAGGGTCTGCTGCTTTTCCAACTTTTCAACCTGAATTTCATACAACACCCCCAATGGCAGCAGTACCTCGTCGGCATGTTCTTCCATGCGGGCGATGAGGTCCCCTACCCGATCGCGGCGCGAGTCAATCGACCAGATCACATCGCTCATCTTCGACATGGCCCGGCGACTGGCTTCGCTGATGCGTTGCAGTTTTTGCTGCAACATTCCATCATTGGTGTTGCCATGCAGGAGATCGGCCTGCATGGCTATGCCGGCCAGCAGCCCGCTCACTTCATCATGTAGATCGCTGGAGAGCTGCGTCCGCAACCGCTCTTCGCGCAGGCGCTGGTTGAGCCGCTCCCGAAACAACCCATAAAAAAACAAGATCGCCACAATACTAAGGAGCATAAAAAACCACACCTGCTTGTAAAATACCTGCTTGGCGTGAATGACAACCTCCAGCACATTGCTGTTCCAACTTCCGTTAGGTCCCGCGCCCTGGATGCGCAGGGTGTATCGGCCCGGTGAAAGCCCGTGATACCGCAGGCTGTGTTGCTCCGTCAGTTGTACCCAGCTCTTATCGACCCCCACTAATTGATACCGATAGCGGTTGCGGCTGGGCTGGGTATAATCGAGCAGGGAAAAAGTGAGGTCAAAGTACTCATCGAAAGGCGAGAGAACCAACTCATCCAGACTATGCAGCGCCGTCTCCATCAAGAGCGAATCCGACCAACTGTTGTAGCGGGTAAGGCTCGTAAGCGTCAACCTGGGCTGCCCCTGATCGCGGAGCAAATCGGCCGTATAAAAGGAATTTACCCCATTGACGCCTCCAAAGTAAAAACGCCCGTCGCGGTCGCGAAAAAACGAATAGCGGTTAAACTCGCTATGCGTAAACCCATCCGACTGGTAAAAGCGCATAAACGACTGCTTGCCTACATCAAAGTACGAAATCCCATTGAACGTGCTGATCCAGTAATTGCCCGCATTGTCGGGCAATATACCGCAGACGGTATTGCTGGCCAATCCCTCGCGTTCGTTGTAGGTAGCCGTTATCTTACCCGATTTGGGATCGAAGATGTCCAGACCATTTTTGGTGCCAATGAACAACTGTCCCGTAGGCGTTTCATGCAGTACGTAGATGACGTTGTCGCTCAACGACAAAGGGCGTTCGTGTTCATCGGAGTTGATCTCGTTCAAATCCCGGCGGTATACCTCGTAACGCCCCCCGGGCCATATCCGGAAAAGCCCCAGATCGGCGCCCACCCAGATGGCGCCTCCTTTCGACTCCAGCAGATAGCGCGGCAATGCGCCCCTGAATGGATTTGAGCCTCCCGATACAAACGCATGGAAAGCCGTATCCCGGCGGGGATCAAAATAAACCAGCCCGCCTCCTTCTTCTCCTTGATTGACGCCCAGCCAAAACCTTCCGGTTCGGTCTACCGTCATACAAGTAAACCGATGCTCATAAAAAAAGCAGGCAGCCTTGCCCGTAGCCGGATTGTAGCGCAGCAATTGCCCTCTGCCGGTAGTGTTGTTTTCGCAGGTTATTGCCCAGATGTACCCGCTACCGGCGTCGTAATACAACTGATTGCAACAGTTAAAATTGATGCGCCGCCCCGTCGCTTCATCCGTCAGGTAGAGCGTATCTAATCGTTCGCGTCTTGGATCGAGGCGGTACCAGCATTCCCGCTCACGGGCAAAGTAGAGGTTGCCGGCGCCGTCGGCCGTCATGCCGCGCATTACCTTGCCCCGCTGGTCGATGGTGATTTCCTCTCTGAGGTAGTTTCTGATGTTGCTGTATGTGTTTCGTATGGTTTTAAGCCCGGTATCTAACCCCAGAAAGATCAGCCGCGAAAAATCGTGGCCGGCAGCAGCGAGCACAAAACCGCTGGTGAGGGGCAAAAGCTGAGAGAAAGGCACTAACTTGCCCCTGCCATTGATCATATACAACTGCCGGCTAAAGGGGTAATTCCCCACAGGGTCAGCCTGATTGAGCATTACGTTGCCCGATTTGTCGGGCCATAAGTCGGTATAATGCTCCGTCTGTGAAAGGTCGGTTCTCCGGCTGCAATACCGGCCCTCTCCATTCCAACTCATAATGCCCGGTCGATTCGCGTAACTCAGCCAGATCATCCCTGCCGATTGCTCATACATGATATCTAAAGATGGCTGCCGACCTGCCAAACCCGGCGATAACGCCGCAGCGCTGGTATCTTGAAGGGCATATAATCGCTTGCCCCCCGCATCATAAACCTGAAATCCCCGGTTGGCGGAATGTGTCAGAAATCGGCCGTCTGATAAATGCAACAACTGGAAAGGGTGCTGAAGGCGGTCGGCCAATGAAAACTGCCGGACAAACTCGCCCTGCCGGTATTCAAGGATGTGGATATGGTTGTCGTCTTGAGTAACGGCAAAAATTCGACCTTTTTTATCCACAGAAAGATGGAGAGGACGGCCTTTGAGCCCTTTGAGCCCCAGGTCTACGCGCTCAATCTCATGCGTCAACGGATCCAATACATCAAAAACGTGATTCTTCTGATGATAAAAAATCACAATCCGTTTGTCAGAAGATAAATGCAAACTGCTGATGTTGCTCGCTGCCAGTCGCTGGGTAACCCGCCGGTCAGCCCTATCGTTGAAGGCCAAAAAATTATACCCGTCAAACCGGTGCAGGCTATTCGTAGTAGCTACCCAGAGAAAACCGTCAGGTCCAATGAGGATATCTTCTACGGTGCGATCGGTGAGCCCGTTATCTGAGGAGTAAAAACCCGTCTCTATAGGCTGGCCAATCAACTCTGCTGCCATGAGCAACAGAACGCCCAAAAGCGCCTGAAACCACCCATAACGTAGAAAACAATACCTCATCGGCTATATTTGTCCGCCTAATTTTTTGAGAATTACCTCTGCCTTTGAATGTACCTGTAGCTCACGGTAGATGTGCTTGATGTGGTCGCGCACCGTTTCTACGGAAATGCCCAACTCATCCGCAATCACCTTGTAGCTCTTACCCATCGTGAGCAGCTCTACTATCTCATGTTGCCGGGGCGTAAGACGGGGTTCGGCAGACTGCGCCTGCGGTGTTGATTGCTTGGGGGCAAAATGCTCCATCACCTTGCGCGCAATCCCTGGCGACATGTACGACCCACCCCGATTAACCGTCACTACGGCTTCCCGGAGGATGGGCGGGTTTACTTTCTTTTTGGATATATAGCTCACAGCCCCGGCCCTTAGCGCCGGGAAGATATGGTCGGCATCGTCCATATTAGTTAGCATAATGATATCCAAATCAGGCCGCCTTTCTCTAAAAAGTGGAATGCCTTCCAGCCCCGACTTTCCCGGCAGGTTGATGTCCAACAATAAAAGGTCCAAGGAAAAATTTTCCGCGTCAAGCGCTTTGATAAAATCTTCTACCGTCCGGGTAGCCAGCGCAACCTTCATATCAGGCGTCCCCGTAAAAGTCTCGCAGAGACTGGCCAGCATGATCGACTCGTCTTCAATGATGCCAATGTGTACCATAAGTTGTGCTCCAGATGGGTTCAATGTTTTTTACCTGATTTCCGGTGTCTAAGGTAAAGCTTTATATCCAATACAAGCTTATTTTTATTAGGTTTTGTCGTTTCGTGCTGAGGCGTTATGTTTGTAGTTCCGAAGTACTAACTAATATAAAGCCAAATGTTACGAGCCAAAATTGCCGGTATTGGCCACTATGTTCCTGAACGCGTTGTTACCAACGAAGAGCTGGCCAAGATTATGGATACTTCTGATGCCTGGATACAGGAACGCACAGGCATCCTTGAGCGTCGTTATGGGCGCAAGCACGAAGAAACAGCCACTACTATGGGCGCTCGTGCGGCAGAAATTGCCATTCAGCGCGCAGGCATCTCAAAAGAAGACGTTGATTTTATCATTTTTGCTACCCTTAGCCCCGACTATTACTTCCCTGGCTGCGGCGTGCTCCTTCAGCGGGAACTGGGCATTACCCAAACCGAAGTAGGCGCGCTCGACATCCGCAATCAGTGTTCCGGGTTTGTCTACGGCTTATCCATCGCCGATCAGTTTGTACGCAGCGGTATGTACAAAAACGTACTCATGGTAGGCGCCGAAATGCACTCCTGTGGGTTAGACTTTACCGATCGGGGCCGCAATGTCTCCGTTATTTTTGGCGATGGCGCCGGAGCAGTGGTTGTACAGCCCACAACCGACGAAAACGAAGGAATTCTTACCAGCAAGCTACACTCCAATGGAACCTACGCTGAAAAGCTGGCCTATATCAACCCCGGCGCGCATGGTGGCTATCACTTCCAAAAACTCCAGGAAGAAGTCGATTTTGGCTATCCCGCCCCCGATACCTACGGCGGCATTTTCCTCACTCAACACATGATGGATAACGCCCAAACCTACCCCAATATGGATGGGCAGTTTGTCTTTAAAATGGCGGTTCAGAAGTTTCCGGAAGTCATCAACGAGGCGCTCGCCTCCGTTGGGCTCGCCAAGGAAAACATCAATATGCTGGTACCTCACCAGGCCAACCTGCGCATCAGCCAGTTTGTACAACGCCAACTGCAACTCCGCGACGATCAGGTGTGGAACAACATCCAGCGCTATGGCAATACCACTGCGGCGTCCATCCCTATTGCCCTTTCCGAGGCCGTAGAGGCCGGCGCAGTGAAAAAAGGAGATTTGGTTTGCTTAGCGGCTTTTGGCAGCGGCTTCACCTGGGGCGCAGCATTGCTGCGCTGGTAGCCCCCGCTAACAAAAGGCTACTTGCCTTTACCCTGCAAAATGACCAACAGGGTGTAAAACATAATCTTGAAATCCAGTACCAGCGACATATTTTCTATGTACAGGATATCAAACTTGAGTCGCTGCATCATCTGCTCTACGTTCGACGCGTAGCCATACTTTACCTGCCCCCAGGAAGTAATGCCCGGCCGCACTTTGAGCAGGTGCTTGTAATGGGGCGCGCGCTGTACGATAAGGTCAATGTAATATTGACGTTCGGGGCGCGGCCCCACCAGCGACATATCGCCAATGAGCACATTCCAGAACTGAGGAAGCTCGTCTAAACGCCATTTGCGCATCACCGCCCCCCAAGGGGTACAGCGGTTGTCTCCATCATAACTCAACTGCGGCCCCTCTGCCTCCGCATTGGAGTACATCGATCTAAACTTATAAATCGTAAAAGGATTCCCATTCAGCCCAATGCGCTCTTGTCTGAAAACAATTGGCCCGGCAGAGGAAAGCTTCACACGCAAAGCAATATAAGCATACAGAGGCGACAACAACAACAGCATAGTAGCTGAGGCCGCTACATCAATAAGCCGCTTCACCAACCGCTGCCATTTGGGCATCAAATCACGGCGGATTTCAATAAGGACAGCCCCATAAACATGGTTCATCTTTACGGTGCCCAGCATAATGTCATACATATCTGGTATGATCTTCACCAGCACCTGACGGTCGAAGTCAAAAAGCACATTGAGTATTTCACTCAGTCGATTGTGCTCGCTCGTTTCTATGGCTATGATTACCTCTTCTATCTGGTGTTGGCGAATGACATTGGCCAGATCTTCTATTTTCCCTAATTTGGGCAGGTGATTGGCCAACTCGTTGGCGCTTTTGCCGTTGGCGTCAATAAAGCCGGCAAAATGATACCCGAGTCGTTTCTCCCGCCCCGTAATTTCCTGAAATAGGTCCAACGCATTCTGATTGCCGCCTATAATTAACGTATTAAAGGTCACCTCTCCAGCCTTTAGCTTCCAACTGGCGCGCGTCAGCAGAATCATCCGGACCGTAGCCGTGAGCAAAAAATGCAGAAAAAAAAGAGTGAGAAAAGAAGAATAGTAAGTTTTGTAGTTCGTGACAAAATCATCAAGAATCAGCGTAAAAAAGAGAAAAAGCACCCCAAAAAGGCTCAAAAATAGCGTCCTCGCCAAAGCCGCCAGCCTGGAAAGCCGGTAAACATCCTGATACTGATCAAATATAGCATAGAACAATACCCACCCCGCCGGAATGAGCAAACTCCCCCAAACAAAGTTTTCATCTTCACTGAGCGTACCCCAATTCACCTCAACACCTTCCAGCTCTTTGCGGTATAAAAAAAACAAAACCCAAGCCGCCATAGCCGTTACAAAATCTGCACAACGGTAGAGGAAAGTATCAAATTGACGGCGGTTCATCTTTTTGAGCTATGTTTTGTTACAAGGCTTGCCTTGTTAGAAGTGAACGAGTTTGATATTGTCGATCCAGATTCTTGCCGAATCCCGGTCAGTTGGCAACAAGGCCTGAAAAGCAATCTGATATTCCTCCTCCCGACTATTAAAAATCACAGGAGCCAGATTAAAGTAAATTTTATTCCAACTATCTTTAGGCAAAAAGCCAGGGTCATAGTATCGGTTATAGTTGCCTGATTCAGGAGCGATAATACCAAAGATAACCGGCGCTTCTGCCCGGTAATTGACCTCCAGATAAGCGTAAACGCCTCCGTCTAAAAGCCCGCTATACGACAATCTGCTGGCAACCTCCATCAAGGGAAGGTCTTTGGTCACCATTAGCGTGCCTGCGTATTGCCCCTCAAATGCGCCCGTCTGCGTAAGGCTCAGCCCGGGGCCAATAATGGTATCCGTAAATATCCTGACCCGGTTGGGTTCAAAGTCTTCTATGAAAGCAAACTTGGCATTGTCCACGTAGCGCGTAGCGGGCCTAATGGTGTCTATCTCAGTTGGCGCAAGATTAAGCTGCACCCGAAACGGTTCAAAAAATGGGTTAATATCCGGCGTGGCGCTCAAGCCGTTTTCCCGAACACCCGCCTCTACCCGCACTTCCGTATCGCCAGAGGCAAGTATCGGCACCAAAGCCGGGAGCGAGTAGGCGCCCTGGTAAGCGCCATCTATGAACACCCAAGCTTCCGTAATCTTCTCATCGTCTGTCCCCTCTGATTCAAGATCAGTTGTCAAACTAAACGGCTCAATATAAAGATAGGCCGGCGTAGGCTCCTCAGGGTTGATGATATCGCAACTACCCAGTAAGACAACCAAAAGCCCCCACAAACAGAGGCTTATCACATTCAATTTTAATGTTTTCATAGCTATTTGGAGTTTGATGAATCGACAGATTCCAACCTGCTCAGGTTTGAGGCAATAGCGTCTGTAATGCGCTGGGCTAATTCCAGTGCCCGATAGCCATCCTCTATACTCACTTTGGGTCGAACATTTTGGCTTATGCTATGCGCCAGGGTTTCAAGTTCCATCCGAATGGCGTTTACCGGCTCAATGGCCGGCATATCGAGGTGGATGAGCTTTTCTCCCTGAGGCGTGTTCAGCTCCATCAACTGCCCCGTTTCCGGAGGAGTTGCGCCGCCTGGCTCAAACAACCGGATCACCTGAGCCTGCTTTTCCAACATATCTAAGCTGATGTAGGCGTCTTTTTGGAATAAACGCACTTTGCGCATCTGCTTGAGCGATATCCGACTGGCCGTCAGGTTGGCTACACATCCATTGGCAAATTCGATGCGTGCATTAGCAATATCAGGCGTATCGCTTACCACCGCCACGCCATTGGCGCTTACGTGAATAACATCGCTATTCACCAGGCTCAACACAATATCTAAATCGTGGATCATCAGATCCAAAATCACCGAAACATCCGTACCTCTGGGATTAAAAACAGCTAACCGATGCGCCTCTATAAACATCGGGTTCAGATCTGCCTCATCTAATGCAAGTAGCGCCGGATTAAATCGCTCTACATGACCTACCTGCACTTTTACTCCCTTCGCGCCTGTGAGCGCCAATAGCTCGCGGGCCTCTTCCAGCGTATGGGTGAGCGGCTTTTCAATGAATACATGCCTGCCCGCTTCCAATGCCTGCTTGGCCAATGCGTAGTGCGTGGTAGTAGGCGTAACAATGTCAATCACATCAACCGCATCCAGCAGCGACGCAACATCCGGAAATGCCTTGATTCCAAACTGCTCCGATACAGCGGCAGCAGTTTTGGCATCCGGATCAAAAAAACCCGCTAATTCATAAGTCTCCTGAGCAAGTTGTATGCACTTAAGATGGATTTTGCCCAAATGGCCTGCGCCAAGAACGCCGATACGAAGCATGAATATAGTTGCTGTTTGCTAATGACTAAAAAACGCACAACCGGCCCATAAATGGCCCGCGGCTCTATCTCAAATGCTTGTCGGCAAGGAAAACGACAAAGCGAAGCAAATTTAGTAGAAAAACTGTATAATTAATCCCTGAAGTACATCAGTACGGCCCCAAAGAGCGTGATCAGGGTCACCAATACCGTAGCCATGCGAATGGAAAAGTGGATGTGTCTGATAAATACCCTAATGGCATCCTGTAAATCAGCCGAATAGCGCGGAAGCACTTCCGCCTCCAATCTCCGGCGATTGAACACGTGAATGGCATCAAATTCTACCCGGTTTTGAACCAATACTTTATAGGCTTTGAGCACCCTGACCCTGAAATACACGTTCAGAAATAACATGGCCACAAACAAGCCAATGACAATGCTGATCAGCAATAAGTACATACCCTGTTTTGGACGCAAAGATAATACGATGACCGGGGTATTCAAGCCAATTGGCCAACGACGTTCACTTCTCTTTCAAGCGCCACGCCAAAACGCTCGTAAACACTGGCTGCAACAGCATCCCCCAAAGCGAGGATTTCAGCGCCCGTCGCCCCTCCATGATTGACCAGCACAAGGGCCTGCTTTTCATAACAACCAGCCTGACCTCGCCTCTGCCCTCTCCAGCCGCATTGGTCAATCAGCCACCCCGCTGCCAACTTCGCCGTTCCGTCTGATTGCGGATAAACGGGCGCCTGCGGGTAGCCCTCCCGGATGCGGCCGGCCGCCTCAATGGGTACTACCGGATTCTTGAAAAAACTCCCGGCATTGCCCAATACCCGCCAGTCAGGCAGCTTACTGCTGCGAATGGAAATGACAGCCCTGGCAATGTCCTGTGGCCGTGGCTGAGGATAAGACTGAGAATAGCCGCGCTGTAATTCGTCCCGGATGGCGCCATATTCCGTCCGAATCAAATGGTCTTTCACAGACAACTTTATCACCACGCGGGTAATGAAATACCGCCCCTTACCTTCCTTCTTAAAATAACTGTCTCGATAGCCAAACTGACAATCGGCCGCTTCAAAAACAACCGTTTCTCCAGTTATGAGATCCAGCGCCTCCAGTCGGGAAAATACATCTTTCAACTCCACTCCATAAGCGCCAATATTTTGGATGGGCGCCGCGCCTGCCGAACCAGGGATGAGCGCCAGGTTTTCCAATCCGCCTAAGCCGGCCGACAGGCTGGCCATAACCAATTCATGCCAAACAACGCCCCCGCCTACCGACCACCAGGCCCAATCCGCTTGTTCTGCAGCTACCTCAATTCCACCAAATTGGTTGTGAAGGGTCAAGCCCGGCACATACCCCAATGGTAGAATATTACTGCCGCCACCCAGTATCAATCCGGGCATGCCTCCGTAGGCATCGACGGCAGCCAATACTTCGGTAACACTACTCACCGATACAAAGGCCTCCGCTTTAGCTTCAACGCCAAAGGTATGGTAGGGTTTCAGATCAACCTCATGTGCCGCCGAAACAGATGTTGATCGCCCCATTACCGTTTACGCCTACCGCCTAACCCCAATACGCCCAACAATCCGCGCGTCAGTTCGCGTGCTATGGTGCGCCCAATCTGGCGGGTAGTCGGGTTATTGATAACTTTTTCAAGCGTGGTCTTCTCCTCGCGGGTAGAACGCGAGCTTCCGCTGCCGGAAGAAGAACGGGCCGTAGCGGCTCGCGCTTTTTCCTGTTGCTCCCGCATTTCCTGCTGGCGAGCCTCTTCCTGGGCTTCTTCAATCTTGCGGCTCAGTATATCGTGGGCGCTCTCCCTGTCGATAACTTCATTGTACTTGCGCACCAGAAACGATTTATTGATCAGGCTGCTGATTTCCGCATCCGTGAGCACGTCCATACGCGACTCCGGCGCACGCAACAAGGTGTGGGCCAGCGGCGTGGGGATACCTTTTTCATTGAGGGCTGTCACTAAGGCCTCGCCTATGCCCAGCTCCGTCAAAAGCTGGTCCACCTGATAGTAATCGGTTTCCGGGTAGTTTTCAGCCGCCAATTTGATGGCTTTGCGGTCTTTAGCCGTAAACGCCCTGAGCGAGTGTTGCACTTTGAGACCCAATTGGCTCAACACGCTTTCCGGTATATCGGCCGGGTTTTGGGTAACAAAAAAGATACCCACACCCTTGGATCTAATAAGTTTGACAATGGCTTCAATCTGGTCGAGTAGCGCCTGACTGGCTTCCGAAAAAACTAAGTGCGCCTCGTCTATAAACATCACCAACTTGGGCTGATCGAGATCGCCCGCCTCAGGGAAAGAGGAGTATATCTCGGCCAGCATCTGCAACATAAACGTAGAAAACAACTTGGGCCGGTCCTGAATGTCGGTAAGCCGTACAATGGAGATTATCCCCCTACCCTGCTCATTCACCCGGCAAAGATCGTCCACTTCAAAAGAACGCTCTCCAAAAAACACCTCAGCCCCTTGTTGCTCCATCTCCACAACCTTGCGCATAATGGCGCCCACCGTAGCGGAAGAGATCAAACCGTATTCCTGCTCAATGGCCTCTTTGCCTTCATTGGTGAGGTATTGGAGCGTCTTTTTAAAATCCCCCAGATCCAACAGCGGCAGGTTATGATCGTCGCAATATTTAAAAATTACGGCCACCACCCCGCCCTGAGTATCGTTCAGGCCCAATATTTTGGAAAAAAGCACCGGCCCGAATTCCGATACCGTGGCCCGAAGGCGCGCTCCTTTCTCATTAGATAGACTCAAAAGCTCTACCGGGCTGCCCGATGCCGTAAAAGGAACGCCAATTTTACCATGTCGCTCTTCAATTTTCGCATTCGACTCTCCTGGGACAGCCACCCCGCTGAGGTCGCCTTTGATGTCCATCAACAAAGACGGGACGCCAAAACGAGATAGTTGCTCGGCAAGTATCTGGAGGGTTTTTGTTTTACCCGAACCCGTAGCGCCGGCAATGAGGCCATGCCGGTTCATCGTTTTAAGCGGGGCTTTCACCAACTGCCCGGGCAGCGCCTCTCCATCGAGCATAGCCGTACCCAATACAATAGATTCCCCTTTGAACTGGTATCCCTGCTGGATAACCGCTGAAAATTGGGCTTGCTTCGACATATTGCTTGTTTCCGTTAAAAGCCATTAATAATTGCAAAGATGCACCATCTGCGCGCATTTCGCACCACCTCAAACGGCTTAATTGTTTACGTTATTCCACTTATTAACCCGCAGATCGTACTTCTGCTTACTAAAAGGCCATAAATCAATGTTGAACTGGCCCTCCAACTGTTTTTCCACCGCATCGGGCATGACCTCCGGAAAAAAATCGAAACCTGTCTGCGCTTCCGCCTCATCAATGGAAACGGCGTAACGGGTCAAAGGCTCAAAACTCACCTCGTTGGGAATGATAAAAGCAATGCCCTTTTGCTCCGGCTCCGATGCATCCAACAACACCTTATAATAAGCAATCGGAACGCTCACTTCATTCTCCCGCCCAATTGCGCCTTTCGGCTTTCGACTCAATACAGGGCCGCTCACTATATAAAGCTCCTCAAAACGACGCGCCCAATTGCGGGTAAGCTCCTCCAACTCCCGCCATACACCCTGATTGAAATCGCGGGCCTGCGGACTGATGTTGCTCATAAAAAAGGTTTCTGCTAAAGCATGGGCATCATAAGCCATATCGGCAGCAGGAACCAAATGCCCCCTGTCGTAACCCGAACCCCGATAATCGTCGGGAGTGGCAGAACCCGTTTTTACACGAGGGTCTGGCAAGAAATTATCTTCCCGAGGGTTCATCTCGCCCGCTAAATCGTCGCGGCTAAGCACATAGGCAACCCAGTCGGCCTGCTCATGGCTTTCATTATAGCTCAGATAGTAGCGGCTATACGCAATAACCTGACCCCGGCTGCCTCTGGGCAGATAATCCTCGGCAATCCGATTTTCTGTCTGAGCCGGCTTGTCGCGCACTCCCGATGCCGGCGCATCAGATACCGTAGGAGATTCGCCTGAAAAAAGCTGGAAGATGTAGTACAGACCCGCTACGAGCGCGCTGAAAATGCCCACCTTAACCATCATACCCCCGCCTCCTGACGAGCTGTTGCGGGCGTGGTTTGTCCTGAATTTGGCCATGCAAACGGTTACTTTTGGCAAGCAAAAATAGTATTATTTTGTTGTTTTTAAACAAAAATGCAAACTTTTAAAGCATTTATAGTTCTCCAAGTTACGATGAGCGAAAATTTGACGCCACTAACCGCTCAGCGACAGGAAATAAAAAAGGCGCCTTTTCAGCGCCTTTTAAAATCATAATCCCATGAACATATCTTAGAAAGACAAAATCTTCACATAAAAAACCTACTACCTCTTGTATGATCAAGAAGTTGTGATTAACTTTGAGGCGTCTTTAGTGCTTCAACCTTTTGTTAATCCCATGAGCATGGAAGCCGGTGCTGCCACATCGGCTTCTTTTATTTTGAGGAAGTTGGTTTTCAAAGTACAAGTCGTTCAAAAAAAGTCTGAACGACTTGCTGCTAACAATTATAATCCCATGAACATTACTCTTATATAACCAACGGATTCTTTCATCCGCGTCGTTATGTTCTTTTGACATTACAAAGATGTAGCAATAATCAAGGCTAAGCAAAGACAAAAAAAGGTATTTGTGAAAAAAAAATCTCACTGCAACGAAACAATACTTATAAAAACAAACCTTATTTGGCTTTTTTTGTGAAAAAAAACCATTCTAATTTTATTAAAATTACCCTGCTTTTTTCTTGAGGGAACGGTCGCATTTACCCTTTTCCCGGTATCGAGGCTCATTTTGTCGCGTAGCATAACTGTATAAGACAAGCTTTGCCCAGATTATTAGGGGCCCCGCCGCTTATCATTCACGCGTTAATCATCTTGCGCGGCGCCGGGTGCTCCGCTATTATGGGCCGGCTTTGGGTTTGCTCCAATGCTAACCCCAATCCCCGGCCGGCCCATACCGCTGCGCCCCCTGGTCCGAACAAAAAAGCCGAAAACTGCGAGCCATGAAGGTCCGAACACAACTGAGCCGATAGGCCATAACGCTACTCCGGGCTCCCAGGCCTGTTGTAAAACACATAAAAAAAAGCCGCCGGGCTTACCGGACGGCTTTCTAAAGCAATGATATAATTCCACGAATAAATAAAGCTCGTTGAAAGGCGCACGGCTGACGAGCCATTTGGCCCCCTTTGATGCGCCTGCATTTAAAACGCCCGAAGTATACGCCTTATTATTAACGCATCACTTCCACTTTGCGGTTGATGACACCGGAGGGCGTCGTTACGCTCAGTACATACATGCCCACGGGCAAGGCAGCTACGCTGATCTCGGCCTGATTGGTCCAAAGACCGGATAGCTGGCTTACGCGCTGTCCTGTGAGGGTATACAGGGCCGCCGACTCGAATACTTCTCCACCTTTGAGGCGGATGGTAAGCCAGTCGGTAGCCGGGTTGGGATATACGCTCAACTTGTCTTCCTGGCGAGCGGGATCCGGCTCTTGTTGCCGCAGGCGAATGCGAAGTTGGTAGGGATTGATTTTCACCTGCATGGTTTCGCCATTGGGGCCGCTCACAATACCCGAACCGCCGCCTACGGTGAGTAGTACTTCATCTTCATCTGCCCTGAATCCGCCCAAGTCATCTACCACTACAAAGCTTACAGAGCCGATCTCGCCATAACCGCTGGCGGCCAAGCCGCTGGTGCGGGTAAACCCAGCTTCGAGCAGGCCGGAGAGGTTGTTGCGCTTCATGTGCAGCACCGGAGAGTCATAGCTGAGCCAGTTGTTGGGGGCGAAGCTGATGTTGACGCTTTCGGGCACAAAAAAGTCGGGGCTGTAGTTGAACGGCAACACAAAGCCATAGACGTTGTGGGCCGGAGTGCCCGGCATACCAATTTTCACCTTTAGCGTCACCAACTCGCCAGGCTCGGCAAATACGTCGCCCTCCAGGTTGACCTCAAAAGGCGAGAAGGGCAGCGCCCGGGGCGCCATAGCGTGAGTGCGGCCGTAGAACAAATTAATACCTACGGTATCGATGGCGGTGACGATGCTGTCGCCGTCGGCATCGATGTGCTTGAGGTCTATCGCTTCCTCTGCGCCGAAGAGATCGCTCCAGTCATCGGCATATTGCCCGTACCAGACATCTAAGCTGGCGTCGGCCCGAGGCTTACCTATCTTACCCACTGCGCGACCAATGGGCAAGAGGTCTTCCATATTGACGATGCCGTCGAAATTGGTGTCGCCGGCCCAAACGCAGGAACCTACACAGGCCGCTTGCTCGCCAGAGCCAATGTCGAGGATGTCCATGTATATCTTCACCGTTTTAGACACGGCGCAGCCGCCCTGAGGATCCATAAGGCAGTACACGATCTCGATTTCATCTGTGCCGCTGCTTACGCCTTCGTCGGGCACGTAGATGAGCATGTTTTCGCCCGTGATGGCGGCGCCATAAATGGTGGTATCGACAATGCCTTCCAGAAAAAGCGCCGTACCCAGGTCGCCCTGTTGGGCTACGCTGAAGTTGAATGTGCCTACAGGCACATTATAGCCGATGATGATGGGCGTCATCTTGGGCGTAGCCATTTCGAATACCGAGCGATCGGGCTCAAAGTTGCTCACGAAAACGTATACTTTGGCCGTTTCGGCGGGCCCGGCGCAACCGGGCGGATGCAACATGTAGACGAACTCGTCGACGCCGATAAAGCCAGGCGCCGGGGTATACGTGAGCAAACCGGGCGGGGCGCCGGGATACGGCGCTGATACCGTACCGTACTGAGCCTGGCCATAAGACCAACAGCCGCCCAGCGAATCGTTGGCCAGCACGTCGAAAGTAATTTCCTGGTTGGCTACGGTGTACTGCCGGTCGTCGAAAGCAAATTCATTGTCCTTCAGGTTGAGTACTTCCACCTCGAAAACCGTCTGGCTGAGGCCATTGTCGAAGACCAAATAGTCGAGACCAACATAGTCTTCATCAGGAGTGTAAGTAGGTACGTCTGCTACCGGATCAAAAATCCCGTGATCGGGGCCGTCGAGCAGGGTATATTCAGGAGGCGAAAGGATAAACTGCGCCTCGTTCTTACGGGTAAAAACTTTGATGGTATCCTGTGCGGCGGGGCCATCGCTCATAACCGATACGCTGAGGGTGCCTTCGTCACAATCGCCTAAGCCATTGCACAACACGTAGTTGAGGTGCGCCAAGCCCGAAAAACCGGGCGCCGGCGTAAACGTAACGGTACCCGCAGCGGCATTGAAGCCAGCGAGACCGTTGTTGACCACCGGAATGACCGTCAGCGTCTTTACGCCATTGCTGCTGAAGTCGTTGGCCAACACGTCTACAGATACCGGCTGCCCCGCCGTAGTAACCGCATAGTCGTGGTAGGCTTTGACGTTGGCCTGCAGCACTTCGATGTAAAGCGTAAGATAAACCCACTGGGTAGCGGGCGATTGCCGCCAACGCACGATGCGGATGGTATCCCGGCCTACATAGTCCGTATGGGGGGTATAGGTCAACTGGCGCATGTAGTTGCCCGCATTGGCTAAGGTAGCGGTACCGTGCTGCGGTTGGCGATTCCAGTTTGGATTGAACGGTTTGGACTCAAACTGGTAGGTTAGGGGCGTATTCTCATAGGTTTGCAGCCATACTTCCTGAGCCCATTGCCAGGCAGGCAACAGTAGCACAACAAGCAAAGCTACAAGTTTTTGTAGATTTACATTCATGGAACTCTAGTTTTTGGCGCCTGCCGCTGGGGCGACAAGCAAGGCGACCGTTATCATTGCTTTCAAGACGCTAAAGTAAAGCTTTTTCCTCCAACGCCGGCAATAGTTTAACCACTTTTTTGAACAGTTTGCAGCAAAAAATATCGGCTAAACATATCCCCTCCTTACTTCAACTGATTATCAGTCTATTACCCAAAACGATAAAGGTTAATTCCAACCTGCCTGCCGAAGCGATCGGCCCGCGTGAGGGGGTGCAGCGGTATGGCCCGGCCCGAAGTAGCCGCAATCCGGAGCGATAACCCTAAGGCCGGGCCATAGTAGCGGAACACCCGACCGCGCGCGCCGGGCTCTCCCTCTTCCGGCGCCCTAAGGCGCCTTGGCGGGTGTTTTGGCGCGCGGGGGCACGCCCAAAAAAAATTCCCCCACATCCTTATCGTTTTCCTAAGGTAGTTCGGCAAGTAGTATATTTGCCTCCCAACTCACACAGCCATGCGCAAAACCAAGTTATACAAGGCCTTAGCCAACATGGACCGCAATGAGCACCGCCGGCTGCGCAAGCTGGTAGCTTCTCCCTACTTCAACCGGAGCGAGGAGATTGGCCAATTGCTGGATTTGCTGCTGGCCGACGTAGCCCGGTCGGTGGAGCCCGGCGCCGGGGAATTGGAAAAAACGACCCTCTGGGCCCAATTGAATCCCGGCAAGGATTATGACGACGTGCGCTTCCGGAAATATGTGTCTGACCTCTTCAAATTGCTGGAGGAACACTTGGTGCAGGAGGCCTTAGCCAAATACCCCAACCTGAGGCTGAACCTGCTGGCCGAGAGCGTAAAAGAGCAAAAAATTGACGCCCTTGTGCCGCATGTGCACCAGCAGTTGGTAAAAGAAGGCGAGCTGAACCCGCTGCGCAACAGCCAATACTACTTAGACCGCTACCGCACGGAGAAGACCGTACACTATCTGTTGGACTTAGAAAACAAGCGGGGCGAAAAGGCCAATTTAGAGGAGTGGTCGGCTCATCTCGACGATTTTTACCTGCTCGAAAAGTTGCGCCTACTCATCTTAGTGTACAGCCGAAAACTACTCAAAACATTTGATTATCAATTGGATATAGGGGAAAACCTCATCCCGCTGCTGCGAGAAACCGGCAAGTTAGAGAACCCCTCCATCGCCATCTATTACAACATCTACCTGCTGTATGCCGAACCGGAAAATGAGCAGCACTACTTTGATTTGGTGGAACTGTTAGACCAGCACCGCAAGCTGTTTAGCAACAAGGAAGCCATGGATGAGCTCTATACTTCCGCCATCAATTATTGCCTTGGAAAGGCCAATCAGGGCAACCAGCAGTTCCTGCGCGAGTACTTCAACCTGATTAGTAAACTGCTCGACAATCAACTCCTGATTGAAAATGAAGAGCTCTCTCCCTGGCACTTCCGAAATACGGTGGTAGCGGGGTTGCGCATTGGCGAATACGAATGGGTGGAATCTTTCATCAACAACTACCAAAAGTACCTTCCGGAATCTTATCGGGCCAATGCCCTGTCTTATAATTATGCTCAGCTATATTTTTATCAAAAAAGACACGGAAATGTTATTCAGCAACTTAGAAATGTAGAATATGAAGATTTGTCTTACAACTTAAATTCTAAAATGCTTTTGATCGCAACTTATTATGAAACGGAAGAATATGAGGCTCTGCTTTCTTTGTTAGACAGCTTCAGCACTTTTTTAAGGCGGCGTAGCGACATTGCATCCAACAGGAAGGTGTTATATAAAAACTACATCAACTTCACTAAAAAATTGGCTAAGCTTTTGCCGGGTCAAAAAAAAGCGCTCCAATTGCTGCGAGAAGATGTGGATGCCCTAAAAGAGAAAACATTCAACGCGTCCTGGTTGCTTGAAAAAATCGCCCTGCTCGAAAAAAGCGGCTCTCGATAGATAAATGCTGCTTAAATTCCCCAAAACGGAGTTGAGCAATAGCAACGCTGCCCGCCCCGGCGAGCGGAACGGGCAGCGCATGGGGCGTAAAAGGTTTTAAAATCCTTCAAGGTCCGTAGTTATAACCTTTCCTCCATTGCCGCCCATGCAGTTTTCAGACTGCTCCGACGTAAGGGATTGATTGCTCAGTTGAGCAAGTTCTAATTTTTCCATGATGCGTAAATTTAGCGGTTAAATACTATAGGCCCTCTATATCGGTGCCGGTAATTTTCCCGCCGCCGCTGCCGCCCGTGCAGTTTTCAGCTTGCTCGCAGGAAAGAGCCATGTCGTCCAATTGGGCAAAATCTAATTTTTCCATACTTGTATTGTTTTGTTGAAGAAATAACCGGACAATGATATGCACTTTTCCGAAATAGCACAAATATTTATTTGCTAATCCTCATCATCGAGATCAAACTCATCCCCCAGCATATTGGCCAACAGATCGCGGAAGGAAAGGCGCGACTCTAATACTTCTTTATTCAGCACATTAAACTCGCACAAGCCGTGCAGCGCCAGCTCCATGTAGGTATAAAGCTCCTCGCCGGAAGCTTCCACAGAGGCTTCCGCCAACTTGCGCAGCCCTGGCACGCCGTCGAGCGCCTTGCGATAGTCTTCATCGGAGGCGTCGTTGAGCAAATCGACGGTATGGCCGGCTGAAAAGAAGGCCTTTATGGCCCCAAAAGGATCGCGCTCACGGCCCTTTTTCAGCTTATCGGGGTTGGGGAAGTGGTCGAGAAATGCCTCTTTGATCGACTTGCCCAGCAGGGCCATAGCCACTAAGTAAGGCCCTTCCTGCTCGCCTTCATACACCAGCTCCACTTTGCCGGTGATGGCGGGCACTACCCCCCAAAAGTCAGTCACACGGGCAGTGGTGAGCCGCTCGCCATTCAGCAACATGCGGCGCTCGGCAGTACTTACTAAATTTTCATAACCGGCTATGGTAAGACGGGCCGAAACCCCGCTCTTGTCGTCTACTAATTCGCTCTCCCGGGCCGTGAAAGCAATGCGCTCCAGCAGCACCGCCAGCAAATCGGGCACAGCCACGGCCTCGCGCTGCTCGGGCGCCAACTGCGCCTCCTGCTGGGTGATGCGCCGGGCGATGTCGATGGTTTTAGGATAATGCGTAAGTATCTGGCTTTCAATACGGTCTTTGAGCGGCGTAATGATGCTGCCCCGATTGGTATAGTCTTCGGGGTTGGCTGTAAATACAAACTGGATATCAAGCGGCAGACGCAATTTGAAGCCCCGTATCTGAATATCGCCCTCCTGCAGGATGTTGAACAACGACACCTGAATGCGGGCCTGTAGGTCAGGCAGTTCATTGATGACAAAAATCGACCGATGCGAGCGGGGCACCAAACCGAAGTGGATCACCCGCTCATCGCTGTAGGGCAGTTTCAGGGCCGCCGCCTTGATGGGGTCTACATCCCCGATGAGGTCGGCCACGCTCACATCCGGCGTAGCCAACTTCTCCACATAGCGCTCGCTGCGGTGCAGCCAGGTAATGGGCGTGGCGTCGCCATGCTCGGCAATGAGATCGTGGGCATAGCGCGAAATGGGGTGTAGGGGGTCGTCGTTGAGCTCGCTGCCCGCCACCACGGGCACGTACTCATCCAGCAAATGAACCAGCAACCGGGCGATGCGCGTCTTGGCCTGACCGCGCAACCCCAACAGCAATATGTTGTGCCTCGACAACACGGCGCGCTGAATATCAGGCAGAACCGTATCATCAAATCCGATGATACCGTCAAAAAGATGATCTTTATTTTTTAGGCGGGTTACTAAATTGGCCCGTAATTCTTCTTTGAGGCTTCGGGCTTGGTAGCCGCCGGCTTTGAGTTCGCCCAGCGTGGCAGGTCGGTTCATGGTAGCTATTTTTGCAGTTCCAAACAAGCTCTAAACGCGCCAAACGTCCTTTGGTTTTCGCCGTCTGCCGGGATGGGGAAAAAAAGCGTCGATAAAAAGTCTATCGGCAGGAATAATCGCTGTACTTTGCCGTTCAAATAAAACATCATGAAAAAGTCATTGCTTTTCCTCACGGCTGCCCTGAGCCTTATGCTCACCAGTTGTTTTGATATGGTAGAAGAAATCTACCTCAATCGCGACGGCTCCGGCAAATACGTCTATACCATTGATATGAGCGAAATATTCTCCGACCCCATGATGGGCCAAATCATGGCCCAAAGCATGAGCGAGCAAATGGGTACAGAAGAATTGGAAATCGACTCCGTCATCAACTTCAGCGAAATCCAGGCCGCTCCGGCCAGCCTCAGCGCTCAGGAGCGCGAGCTGTTTGGCCGCATGACCCTCACCATGCAACTCAGCCAGTCGAAGTCTAAGGGCATCATCACCATCAACTTCCCCTTCAACAAGGTGTCTGAAATCAACCAGTTCAACGACATCTACGCCAAAATGCAAACCGATGGCGGCATGGGCATGGCTGCTGCGGGTATGTCGCCCGTCACCAGCGAGTTTTTTGTCAATGGCAAGGTGTTCAGCCGCAAGGTAACCTCCACCGGCAAACCCTCCGACGCCATGGACGAAGAAACCCTCTCTATGGCTCGCATGATGTTTGCCGACGCCAAGATGAAAACCATCTACCACCTCCCCGGCCAGGTGCGCAAAACCGACATTGAGGGCGCCGAAATTAATGGCTCCACCGTCACCGTCACCAATGGCCTCATGGATGTACTAGACGGCAACGCCAACTTCAACGGCGAGATCAAATTCAGATAAATTCATCCTCCAAACGCCCCCCGGACATGATAGACATGCTCAAAAAGGCCCTGCAGGAAGCCGCCGACGCCATCAAGGATCAATCTGCCAACCTCGGCGACAGCGCCAAGGAAAAGTCCTTCCAACTCATCGAAGACTGGTTGCAGATTTTCCCCAAATTGGAAGTCTACGGCCTCGAAATCCAAAGCTTTTCCTTAGGCCTGTCCATCAACCCTACCCTCGAAGTCGACCTCGTAGGCAGCCACAACAACTTCAGCCGCGAACGCATTCAGGAAATCCTCGATGAAAACGCCCGCAGCACCGCCCTTACAATGGTTTTCACGGTTATCAAAACTACCTACGCCTTTCACCGCCGCATCTACGCCAGCCTCAAAGACCCCCTCATCGTAAAAATCAAAGTGAAGCTGGCTCCCGAAGTAAAAGTCTACATCGGCGCGCCGGTAGTGGCATAGCTCATACAGGCCGGGAGGCGGCGCGCGCCGCCGTCTTCCGGCTTGCCTCATCAAACCAGCCAAACATGAGAAACGGCATCCTGGCATTCTTCCTCCTCCTACTCTTCGCCCGATTCAGCTCGGGCTGCTACACCCTCAGCGGCATCAGCATCGCCCCCGACGTCAACACCTTCTACGTCGAACAGCTCCTTAGCAACGCCGTCAACGCCCCCCCTACCCTCGCCCAGGACGTCACCGAAGCCCTCAAGCAAAAAATCCAGAACGAAAGCCGCCTCAAATTCAACGACCTCAGCCCCGACGTGGAGTTTAAAGGCTCCGTCGTCGACTTCCGCGTCAGTTCCGAAGCCCCTCAGGCCGGCGAAAGCAGCGCCATCAACCGCCTCACCATCATCACCGCCATCGAGTTCGTTAATCATAAAGACCCCAAACAAGGCTGGAAAAAGAACTTCTCCTTCTTCTACGACTTCGGCGCCAGCCAGGACCTCGCCTCCATCCAAACCGTTGCCATCCAAAGCATCCTCGACCAAATGATCGAAGATATCTTCAACAAAGCGTTTACCAACTGGTAGTTTTTTTCTTTTTGGGGCCACGCCGCATAGCAGCTACTTCTATTGGCAGCTTGCGCGGCGCCGGGTGTTCCGCTCCTATGCGCTCGTGCCTCACGCATACCGCTTCACCCCCTTGTCCGACATATCTCCGAGGAGCGCGCCCTTAACCTTAATCTTAATCTTATCCTCAATCTTATCCTCAACCTCATCCTCATCCTCATCCTCAACTTACACTGCGCCGGCACAGCCATTTGCAGCATTGCGGGGGAGCTTTTGATCTCAACAATAAACATTTTTCTTACTTTAGCTGCCACCAAATAAAATAACATTTCGGCTAACGTATGAATAACCGTTTATCCGCTTCTTGGGCGGCCTTATGCCTGCTGGTGTTGGCTGCTCTGCCGCTGGGCGCGCAAAGGCGAAGCGCCCGGCCTTCCAACGGCGCCGCCACTGCGGCCCCCACTACCCTCAGCTATGACCAAAAGCGCTACGAAAGCCTGCAATGGCGCTGCATTGGCCCCTTCAGGGGCGGGCGCTCGGCAGCGGTTACGGGCGTGCCCGGCAAACCCAACCTGTATTACTTCGGCGCTACGGGCGGCGGCGTATGGCGCACCACCGACGGAGGGCAAACCTGGGAAAACATCTCCGACGGCCACTTCGGCGGCTCCATTGGGGCCATTGACGTGAGCCTCTCCGACCCCAACATCATCTATGTGGGCGGGGGCGAGGTTACGGTTCGCGGCAATGTGTCTTATGGCTACGGCATGTACCGCTCTGAAGACGGCGGCAAAAACTGGCGCCACATCGGCCTGCCCAATTCGCGCCACATCCCGCGGGTGCGCATACACCCGCGCGACCCCAACCTCGTATATGCCGCCGTACTGGGCGATCTCTTTCAGTCGAGCGACGAACGAGGCGTGTACCGCACCAAAGACGGCGGCAAAAGCTGGGAGCGCATCCTCTTCGCCAATGCCGATGCCGGCGCCGTTGATCTGGCGCTCGACCCCAACAACCCCAGGGTCGTCTTTGCAGCTACCTGGCGCGTGCGCCGTACGCCTTACAGCCTCGAAAGCGGGGGCGAAGGCTCCGACCTCTGGAAAAGCGCCGATGGCGGCGATACCTGGACCAAAATCACGGCCAACAAAGGCCTTCCCAAAGGGCTGTGGGGCATTGTGGGCATATCCGTGTCCCCCGTCAACAGCAATCGGGTATGGGCCGTCATCGAAAATGAAAACGGCGGCGTATACCGCTCCGACGACGGGGGCGATACCTGGGCTAAAGTCAACGACGACCGCGCCCTGCGCCAGCGCGCCTGGTATTACACCCGCATTTATGCCGATACCCAGGACGAAGACATCGTTTATGTGCTCAATGTAGACTATCACAAAAGCACCGACGGGGGGCGCACCTTCAAGGCCTACGACTCGCCCCATAGCGACCACCACGACCTTTGGATAGCGCCCGAAGACAACCAGCGCATGGCCATTGCCGACGACGGCGGCGCCCAGACCACTTTTGACGGAGGCGAAAACTGGAGCACTTACCTCAATCAGCCCACTGCCCAGTTTTACCGGGTAGTGACCGACAATCACTTCCCCTACCGCATCTATGGCGCACAGCAAGACAACAGCACCGTGCGCATCCTGCACCGCTCCGACGGCGCCTACATCACCGAGCGCGACTGGGAGGAAAGCGCCGGTAGTGAAAGCGCGCACCTCGCCCCCGACCCCCTCAACAACAACATCGTCTATGGCGGCAGCTATGGCGGATACCTCAGCCGGCTCGACCATACCAACCGCCAGGAGCGGGTCATCAACGTATGGCCCGACAACCCCATGGGCTATGGCGCCGAAGGCATGAAATACCGCTTCCAGTGGAACTTTCCCATCTTCTTCTCGCCCCGCAACCCTCAGCGCCTCTACGCTTGCAGCAATCGCCTGCATGTATCTACCGACCAAGGCCAAAGTTGGAAAACCATCAGCCCCGACCTCACCCGCAACGATACCGCTAAACTGGGCCCCAGCGGAGGCCCCATCACCAAAGACAATACCGGCGTAGAATATTACTGCACCATCTTCGCCGCCGCCGAATCGATCCATGAGGACGGCGTCATCTGGACGGGCTCCGACGACGGCCTCATCCACCTCACTCGCGACGGCGGCCAAAACTGGACCAACGTCACCCCCACAGGTATGCCCGAGTGGATGATGATCAACAGCATCGACATCGATCCCTTCAACAAAGGCGGCGTGTATGTAGCCGGTACCCGCTACAAGCTCGGCGACTACCGCCCCTACCTCTACCGCAGTAAAGATTATGGCAAAACCTGGACCCTAATTGTAGGCGGCATCGATCCGGCGCACTTCACCCGCGTGGTGCGCGCCGACCCTGCCCGGGCGGGCCTGCTTTATGCCGGCACTGAAACAGGTATGTACATCAGCTTCGATGATGGCGCCAGTTGGAAGTCTTTCCAACTCAACCTGCCCACCGTGCCCATCACCGACCTGACCATTAAAAACAATAATCTTATTGCAGCTACCCAGGGCCGTAGCTTCTGGATGATCGACGATCTGACGCCCCTGCATCAGCTCAGCAGCGAAGTGGCAGCCGCCAATCAGCACCTCTATCGCCCCCTCGATGCCTACCGCATGGGGGGCTTTCAGGGGCGACCCAGCAAAACGCAGGGCCAAAACCACCCCGGCGGTGTAGCGGTACACTTCTTTATTCAGCAGTTGCCTCCCGACAGCGTTCCCGTCAAGCTGGCTTTCTATGAGGCCGATGGCGATCTCATACGCGAGTTCTCCACCAAAGCCGAAAAGGACCGGGACAAACTGACCCTGAAACCGGGCGCCAACCGCTTCAACTGGAACATGGCCTACCCGGAAGGTACCCGATTCGACGGTATGATCCTGTGGTGGGCAGGCGTCAATGGCCCGCGGGCCATACCCGGCGACTACCGCGTGAAGCTCACCGTGGGCGATCAGGAGATGGAACAACCTTTCCGCATTCTGCCCGACCCGCGCTCGACGGCCGGCCCGGCCGACTATCAGGCGCAATTCGACTTCATCAAATCGGTACAGACCAAAGTCAGCGAAGCGCACCAGGCCATCGTCGACCTGCGCGATCTGCGCACCCAACTCAAAGGCTACAGCGACCGCCTTGACAAAGACACCCAACAAGTGGTTATTGATAGCGCACAGGCCATCATCAAGCGGCTGACGGCTATAGAAGAAGCCCTATACCAAACCAAAAACCGCAGCGGCCAGGATCCGCTCAACTATCCCATAAGGCTCACCAATAAGTTGGCTCACCTCAATGCCCTCACCAGCGTTGGCGACTTCCGGCCCACAGAAGCGGCCTATGCCGTAAAGGCCGAGATGGATGCCGCCATCGATGCAGAACTGGCCCGATACCGGCGCATTCTGGCCGAGGATGTGCCTGCTTTCAACCGCATGATCCGCGACAGGGCCATAGATGCCATTGTGCCCAAACCCGCGGAAAAATAGCGTCGTCAGAAAAAAATGGGCGCTTTGTGATGCACATTACGGAGATTGCAGCCACATTGCGCCCACTTTTGCTGCAACAAAGCAAAATGATTATGACGCTGAATGATGTTTTAAAGCAACCTGGCACGAGTATCATAGACGTGCGCGAACCCTTCGAATACGCATCCGGTCACTTAGAAGGCGCCATCAACATTCCGTTGGGCGAAGTGCCGATGCGGTCGCAGGAAATCTGCAAATTGAGCAAGCCCATCGTCGCCTACTGCCGCAGCGGCATGCGCAGCGGGCAAGCCGTTACTTTCCTGAAAGGACAGGGCTGCGAGGAAGTATACAATGGGGGCGGCATCATGGATCTGTTGGCCGTAGCCCAGTAAAATTTCTTTGTTTGGTATTCGCGAGGGACCTTTTGATGTAAACTCCGGCATGCCGGATCACCCAAAGCGCTGCAAGCAGTCGAACACCTGCGCTAATGCAATGTTTGACTACTTGCGCGCTTTTTATTTTTTAATGCTGTTTTCTTATACTTCTTTCATAGACAACTGCACCCGCTTGCGCTGGATGTCTACCTCCAACACTTTCACCTGTACTTCCTGATTCAGGCTAAGCACATCCGCCGGATTTTTAACAAATCGATTGGCAATCTGAGAGATATGCACCAGCCCCTTTTCCTTGATGCCGATGTCGATGAATGCGCCAAAATTGGTGATGTTGGTTACAATACCCGGCAGCACCATACCGGGTTTTAGGTCTTCAATGTCCTGTACATTCCCAAAATCGAAAGGTTTGGCTTGCCCGCGGGGGTCTAAGCCAGGTTTGGCCAACTCAGCCATAATGTCTTTGAGGGTAGGCAGGCCTGCGTCTCCGCCGGCGTAGTCCTGGAGGCGAATGCGCTTACGGAGGTCTTCGCGGCTGATAAGCTCCTTGAGGTCTACCCCCAAATCAGCAGCCATTTTTTCTACCAGCGCATAGCGCTCCGGATGTACGGCGGTATTGTCTAATGGATGGTTGCCTTCTCGTATGCGCAGGAAGCCGGCACATTGTTCAAAAGCTTTTTCGCCCAACCTGGTCACCTTCAATAGCTCTCTGCGCGAGCGGAAAGGGCCATTGGAAGCGCGATAACTGACGATATTTTGAGCCAGCACAGGCCCCAGGCCCGACACATAGGTAAGCAGGTGCTTGCTGGCCGTATTGAGATTAATGCCCACACTGTTAACACAACTTTCTACCGTCCGGTCGAGGCTGTCGCGCAGCATGGTCTGGTTGACATCGTGCTGGTATTGCCCCACGCCAATGCTTTTGGGATCAATCTTAACCAATTCTGCCAACGGATCCAACAGGCGACGGCCAATGCTCACCGCCCCTCTGACGGTGATGTCGTGGTTGGGAAACTCTTCGCGGGCCACCTCGGAAGCTGAATAGATGGAAGCGCCGGCTTCATTCACTACAAATATATCCATTGAGCGATCGTACTCTACCCGTCGGCAGAAGGCTACGGTTTCACGGCTGGCCGTGCCATTGCCTATAGCGATGGCCTGTATCTGAAAGCGATCCACGAGATCTTCTACTTTCATACGGGCCGAAAACTCATCGTTTTGGGGCGGATGCGGGTAGATGGTGTCGTTGTGCAGCAGGTTGCCGCTTTCATCTAAACATACCACCTTACATCCTGTTCGAAAACCGGGATCAATGCCCAGCACCCTCCGCTGCCCCAGCGGAGCCGACAACAGCAACTGACGCAAGTTGGTGACAAACACGTCTATGGCTTCGCGGTCGGCCTTTTCCTTAGCGGCATGGCGAAATTCTGTTTCTATTCCGGGCGCCAGCAAGCGCTGGTAGCCATCGTGCAAGGCTAAGCGCACCTGCTCGGCAGCGGCGCCTCGCCCTTTTACAAAACGCGATTCCAGCGCGGCCAGCACGGGCTCGTCTTCCGGCCCTACCACCACGCGCAGCATACCCTCTGATTCTGCCCGAAATATAGCCAGCATGCGGTGGCTTGGGCATTTGCTCAAGAGTTCGTTATAATCGAAATAATCGCGGTATTTGGCGCCCTCTTCTTCTTTACCGCGGGCTACCTTGGCGCTTACTCTGGCGCCCTTCTCAAAGGCCGTTCGCACCGAGTGACGGGCAGCCTCGTCTTCGCTGATGAGCTCGGCAATGATGTCGCGGGCGCCTTCCAGCGCCGCGTCAATAGTAGGTACGTCATCGGTGAGGTATGGGCCGGCTAAAGCTTCGAGGTTATCGTTGCGCTGTTCCATAATCACTAACGCCAAAGGCTCCAGCCCGCGCTCGCGGGCAACGCCTGCGCGGGTTTTTCGCTTGCGCTTGTAAGGCAGATAGAGGTCTTCAAGTTCGGTAGCGTCATAGGTTTGTTCAATGCGCCGGCGAAGGTCGTCGGTTAGTTTTCCTTGCTCTTCAATGGAAGCCAGGATGGAAGCGCGGCGCTTTTCCAACTCGTCCAATCGGCGGGAAGCCTGCTGAATATCGGCCACCTCTACCTCGTCGAGCTCTCCGGTGGCTTCTTTGCGATAGCGGGCGATAAAGGGAATAGTAGCGCCTTCAGCCAACAGTTTTACTACGGCGGCCACCTGGCGCTCGCTCACCTGAAGTTGCCGGGCAACAATTTGTATGTGCGTTGTATTCATCGCTTAGGGATGTTTGGTTGGGGGTGCGAAGATAACAAATCCTGTCGGGTGCAGCCGGCGATAGTTCCTGAACAACTAGAATTTCGCCTGTGCGCACCTATCTATGTTTTGGGTGTAAAGCCCCCGGGTAAACTGCCGATCTATACAGAAAACCTGCCGGCACAAACTATAAAAGCCCGTATCTTTGGGGCATAAAAGCATTCCGATCATGAAGCAAAGCCCCTTACGCGGTTTCACTTACGCTGTGCTGGCGTATCTTTTTTTGGCCTTTGTCTGGTGGTCGGTACTGTTATTTACCAAAAATCGCGATGCCCTGCTGGCCAAAACGGAACTGCTTAAAATCGGCATGGTAGCCGAAGGGATTATCAAAGAGGAAACCGAATTTTATGCCCACCCCCGCTATCATGCCCTGAAGAAGCAATACGACCGCCAGGAATATATGATTATCGGTGAGTCGGTGGTGCTTATTCTCAGTGTTCTTGGAGGCATCTATATCATTTACAGCGCCTTTAAGGGAGAGATGCGCTCGGCCCAACAACAGCGCAATTTCCTGCTGTCCATCACCCATGAACTCAAGTCGCCCATTGCCGGCATACGCTTAGTACTGGAAACCCTGCTCAAGCGCGAGCTGCGCCCCGAACAGATACAACGCTTAGGCGACAATGCCCTCAAAGAAGTAGATCGACTGACTACTTTAGTGGAAGATCTGCTGCTATCTGCGCGTTTAGAAACGGCCTACCAGCCACACATACAACCCCTTGACCTCGACGAGCTGCTGCACGATTCCTTCCAGCGGGTAGCGGCCAAGCATACGGATTTCAACTGGCAATATCACTCTGCCGACCACATCCCCATGCTACGAGCCGATAAAACAGGGCTCGTCTCCGTAGCTACCAACCTGCTGGAAAATGCAGCCAAGTATTCCAACCCACCTGCAAAAATTACACTCAGCCTACACAGCCTCGACAACCAAGCTGTAGAAATTCGCGTTACGGATGAGGGAATAGGCATCGATCCTGGTGAAAAGCGGCATATTTTTGACAAGTTTTACCGGGTAGGCAATGAAGATACCCGAAAAACCAAAGGCGCAGGCCTGGGGTTATTTATTGTCAGGGAAATTGTACGGGCGCACCAGGGAAAGATCAAGGTAATGGACAACCAACCCCAAGGAACGATTTTTAGCATAACCTTGCCTTTGTTGCCGGCGCCCGAACAAATAGCGACAGCTTACTAAAACGATAGATACCGCTATGTTCAGAATACTAATGGTAGAAGACGAGGAAAGTATCCGTGAAACCATAAAACTCAACCTTGAACTTGAGGGCTATGAAATGGTTACGGCAGGCCACGGCCGCGACGCCATGCGGTACGTGAATGACCAGCATTTCGATCTCGTCATCCTTGATGTCATGCTGCCGGAAATTGACGGCTTCCAGATTTGCGAGCAAATACGCCTCACCAACCGCGACATTCCCATCATCTTCCTGACAGCCAAAGACACCGCTCAAGATAGAATTGCAGGGCTTAAACGAGGCGGCGACGACTATCTCACCAAGCCTTTTGTATTAGAAGAACTGCTACTACGCGTGCAAAAACTCATTGCCCGAACCAGTAAGGCGCCCGAAGCCACCGTAGACATCTACGAGTTTGCAGGCAACCGCGTCAACTTTGCCACTTTTGAAGCCGAAGGCAGAAATGGCAAATTCAACCTTACCAAAAAGGAAGCTATGTTGCTCAAATTACTCCTCGATCGCAAGGGGGAAGTAGTCAGTCGACAGCAAATTCTTCAAACCGTCTGGGGCTACGACGTCTATCCCAGTACCCGTACCATCGATAATTTTATACTGTCGTTCCGAAAGTATTTTGAGCAAGACCCCAAAACCCCGGTTTTGTTCCATTCCATTCGTGGCGTAGGCTATAAGTTTGTGGAATAAGGAGCGCTTTCTTCGACAATTCCGGGGCGCTGGTCTGGTTTTTTTGATCTCAATCGGATAAATGCCCTAATTTAGTGCGCAAAATTAGACTAACAGGCATTATGACCAAAGATAACAAGGCAATTTTCGGAAGCCACCACGGCCTGGACGACCGCAGCGTAGACTCGTTAGTAAAGGCATTGGAAAGAGAGAACCTCCCCGGCTTTGACTATCTCGAATTCAAACAGGCGCTCTACGCTCTCCAGCAGCTCAATATGGACGAAGCCACTGCCTTTCGCTCTGCCTTTGCCACAGCTGCTACCATGGGGCTCACCAAGGAAAAACTGCTCAAAACCGCCGACCACTACAAAAATGTACTGGCCAAAGAAAAGCAGTCCTTTGATCAGGCCATGCAAAACCAGATCGTACAACGCGTAGACGGCAAGCGCAAAGAAGTGATTTTGTTGCAAAAACGCATCGAAGAATACCAGGCCAAAATCCAACAGCTCAATACCGAGATTGAAAAGGCCGAACGCACCATAGCCGACGCCGACGCCACCATTGAGGCAGCCCGTGCCAGCATTGAAGACGTCAAAGAGAAATTTGAACTTACCTACTTCAGCATCACCAAGCAAATCGACCTCGATATTGAGGACATTCAGCAATACTTATAGCCGCTAAGGCTCTTGTCCCAAACTTATTAAATCTGGCCATTATGCAATTTCAGGACGGCACATATAAAGAAAAATCTTTCTGGAAACGCCCCGAGGGCGTCACCGGCCTATTGTTTTTGGGCGCGCTGGGCGCGCTGGGGGTTTACATACTCAATGTAATAAACATTAGGGCTATCTTTGAGAACACCCTATACATGGCCGGCACTTTAGCCATCCTGGCTACAGTGGTTTACCTCATATTAGACCCCAAGATGCGCAATCTTGTGTGGTATGGCTATAAAAGCATCATGCGCGCCATAACGGGTTGGTTTGTCAACATCGACCCCATTGGTATCCTGAAGAGCTATATCGAAAGCCTCCAGGACAACCTCGTGAAGATGCGCGAGCAGATTGGCAAACTGCGCGGCCAAATGCGGCATCTGCAAACGCTGATCAGCGACAACGAAAAGGAAATTGACAACCAACTTCGCCTTGCTGCCGCTGCCCGCGACAAAGGCGTTGAACAGCAAATGGTACTCTCTTCGCGCAAGGCCGCCCGCCTTCAGGAAAGCAACCAAAAATACAGCGTGCTGGTGCAAAAAATTGACGTGCTGTACCGGATACTAACCAAAATGCACGACAACTCGGAGATTCTGCTCGAAGATACCAAAGATCAGGTACAGCTAAAAGAGCAGGAGCGCAAAGCCATCCGGGCATCCCACTCGGCCATGAAGTCGGCCATGAGCATCATCTCCGGTGATCCCGATCAGCGCGCTATGTTCGACATGGCTATGGAAGCCATAGCAGAGGATGTAGCCAGTAAAGTAGGCGAGATGGAACGCTTCATGGAAATGTCGTCGAACTTTATGCAGTCAATAGACCTGCAAAACGGCGTCTTTGAAGAAAAGGGCCTCCAGATGCTGGAACAATGGGAAAAAGAAAGCACCCTGATGCTGCTGGGCGAAGGCAAAAAAGCCGGCAGCAGCGACGGCCTCGACCTGCGCCCCCTTTCACGCGAATCCAACGAAACTTCACCGCGCTCGGCAGGGAATGGCAATCAAAGCTACGATCAGTTTTTTAAATAAGAGTAGAGAAGAGTCATCACTCACCCAATTTTTTAGCAGCCTGCCCGGAAGAAGCGCTTCTTCCGGGCAGGCTGCTTTGTTTTGGCTATTGAATAAGGTAGTTGATAAAAAAGAACAAGACTAAGTAAATCCAGAGTCCATCGAGAAAATGCCAGTAAATGGTGAGAAGACGCAGTCGAAGACGCTTATCGGGATCGCTGAAATAAACCAATACGCTTACAGGCTCCCGCATGCGCTTGTGAGCCTTCCAGAGGAATACGACGAGAAAAGGTAAGCCTCCAATGACGTGGAGAAAGTGAAGAGCAGAAATCACGTAAAGATAACCGGCAGAGTTGTCGGAATGAATGAAGATCTGTTGCTCAAACAACTGCGACCAACCTACGATCTGGGCGGCCATAAACAGCAGCGATAAAACGGCAGTGATGAGCAACGCCAGCTTGTAGCGTTCGGTATCGTCTTGTTTGTAGCAGCGGGTGGCCCACATCATAGTAGCGCTGCTGCTCAATAAGATGAGGGTGTTGAAGAGAAAGATGATGGGAAGCTTAATGGGAGGCAGGTTGCTTTGCACCCGATTGTAGACAAAGGCAGCGCTAAGAGCCAAAAAAAGCATGCCGAGGCTGAACATAAGCAAGCTGAGCAGTACGTTCAGCGGGTGAAACAGCAGCGCTTTGTCTTCTTCTTTGTGGAACGACAAGCCATTATCGCCTGTGGGGATATTCTGAGTAGCCATATAAAACCGTTAAGAGCTTGCCTGTTTGTAGTTGTCGCCGGGCTTTTCGGGAGTGGCGGCGCGTTTGTTTTGGCGACAGCGGTCGCTGCAATATCTGACCTGGTCCCAATCGCGGGCCCACTTTTTGCGCCAGGCGAAGGGCCTGCCGCAACTGAGGCAAATTTTTTGGGGCAAATCGCTTTTAACGCGTTGCTTGGCCATATATGCAACTATTGTTTGTAAGGCCTACAACAGCGTTTGGCGGGAAAGGTTTAGCGCTTGTTCCAGAATCCTTCGCACGGCTTAGCTACCTTTTGAAAGACAGCTACAACTGCCCCAGGATGCGCTTCTTTTGCTCGGCGAACTCCATTTCATCGAGGATACCCTTTTCGCGCAACTCGCCCAATTGGGCAATTTGTTCCAGCAGATCAAGCGACTTTGGCGCCTCCGGCGCAGCGGCTGAGGCGGGTTTGGCATCGAGCAGATCAGCGGGTTTAGGAGAAGGCAGGGCGGCAGGTTTCATACGGTATCCATTGGCAATGAACACTTCAAACAGGGGGTGTTTGCGCAGCCATGCCAGGGCGCGGTGTTCGCGCAGTTTATGGGGTTGGTCAAAGCCATTGGCAAAAGCATCTTCAAGATGCCCAAATGCGGCGGCGCTATTTTCAAGTTCGGCAAAACAGCAGGCGAGGTTAAAGTGCAGACTGGGGTCGCGGGGGGCCAGTTCGAGCGCTTCTTCAAAAGCGTCTATGGCTTCGGCATAGCGATATTCGCGGAAGAGCTGTATTCCCTCAGCCTTGAGCGAGCGCAGCGTTTGGCGGTCCGAGCGCTCGGGCGCGCGACTGAAGCGCACAGGGATGTTTTCGGAATGCAGGTAGGCGGCGTTGTATTTGCGGTCGAACTCCTCCCGGGGCATAGCGGCCAGCAGCACAAAGTCGATGAAGCCCAGCAGGGCCGGAATGAGCACAATAGGCGCTTCGGCTGCCGCCGAGATGCCTACCGTTATAAAAAAGAGCAGCAGGTGAGCGATGCCCAACCCGCGATTGCCCAAATAGAAGCGATGAACGCCAAAGATGCCAAACGCAAATGCCAAAAATGCGGCAACGTATTTTTCCTTCATAACTGCTGCACTGGAGGTTGTTCGCAATTATACTGCAACGGTAGTTTTCTCTTTCATAACGCCGATACGACTTGCATCGGTTGAAGAAAACAAAAAAAATCAGAACAAAAATACCGCAATCGGCCCTAAAAAACCCGTAAGCTTCGACCAAACGCGCTAAAAAGCCGACCGCCACAAAGCCGCACTTGGAGAATCACACATAGTTTGTGCCGGCAGGTTTTGTGCATATAGGCCCGGATAAATGCCAGGTCAAATCCACAAAACCTGCCAAGGTGCGGCATATAGAAAGGCGCGAGCCGCTACTGGTCTGAAGGAGAATACAGGCAGGAGCGGCTCGCGCCATAATTAAAAAGCCTCAACAGGCTCGCTTAAAGCGTTTACAGATTCACCTTGCCATAGCGCACGCCGTTGTCGTAGCGTACAATATAGGCATTGGGGAAGTAGCGCTTCACCCGACCGAGGGCCGATTTGGCGTCGGCTTCCGAGAAGAAGTCGGCCAGCATCACCCGGGTAAGGTTGCGGCTGCCGATGTATTCCGTTTGTATAGAGCCCAAAGCTGCGGCTTGCTGCACATCGGCATGATTGGGGTTGTACGTGCGCACGGCGGCCAATTGTATTTTGAAGTATGAGCCCTGGTATCGGGTGGCCGAAGAGGAGTACTCCAGGTCGTCGGGCGGCGTAAGGCCTCGGGCGGTATACTCGCCGGCATCAGGCAGGGCTGCGGTTGGCGATGCCGGAGGGGGGGCGGTAGTCGTTGTGGTAGTAGTAGCAGGCGGCGTACCCCCTCCTGTGTTGGCCGTAGCCGGCGGATTAGTAGCCGGTTTATTGCCAAAAGTAGGGCGTGTATTGCCGGCGGCAGGAGGAACCTCCGTCATAATGGGCGAAGAACCGTCTGGCGTCGTAGCTGCGCCGCCGCCAACAGCATCCAGAAACAGCGGCTGGCCGTAAGTGGTGGTCGATGGGTCGTTGGTGCTAAACACATAACCTGCCGGCTGATAGCCGTTTTTCGTCACCTCTACCCGGAAGCGGCGGTTGGGCAGCAGCTCGAATAAGTAGCTGCCGCTGGCAAAGTCCTTGGTGATGAGCAAATTCTCCACCCCGTCTTCAAAGACCTGATAGAGGGCTACTTTGACATCGGCGAGCAGGTTGCCGGAAGCTTTGTCGTAAACATTGGCCTTGAGGGTCATCTGCCGGCCGCCCACACTGAACTCAAACAGGTCGAAGTGCCGGGTATTGGTCTTTTCGCCGCCAAATACGCGGTTGGAAGACACAAAACCGCCAAAGCCGCCGTTGGTGGCCACGTAGCCGTAGTCGTCGGCGCTGGAGTTAATCGGAATGCCCGCGTTTTGAGGCGTACCCCAGTTTACTTCTTCGCCTTTCGACTTGAACACATCGAGGCCGCCCATACCCGCATGGCCGTTGGAGGCGAAGTACAGCATATCCTCGTCAATGTTGTAGAAGGGCGTAATTTCATCTCCTAAGGTGTTGATGGTAGCGCCTAAGTTGACGGGGAAGGTAAAGTCGTTGTTGTCGCGGCCCATGTCGCGGGTTACATACCAAAGATCCATACCGCCCCGACCGCCCTGGCGGTTGCTGGAGAAGTAAAGGTACTCCAATCCGCCGAAGTGGGCTACGGCAGGCTGGGTAGTATTTACGCCCTTGGCGTTTACAAAATCGGGCAGACGCTCGGGCTGCGACCAGCTCGTACCGTTGCGCTTGATGACGTAAATCTCGCAGCGGGTATTGAGGTCCTGCCAGCCGCCATCGCCATTACAAATGGTGAAATAAAGCCGCTGCCCATCGGGCGCCAGCGCGCTGTTGCCATATTGGCCGCCCTGCACCACGGGAAAGTTGCCGGGGGTAGCGCCTTTCGTCCAGGTGCGGCCCGAGCGACGGCTCTCATACATTCTGGCCTGACCGCCCATAGTAGAGGTATAGTAGATGAGGTCTACATCCATAGGCGTAGCGCCAAACTCATCAAACTCTGTGTTGATTCCGCTGCCCGGAAAGGAAATCTCAAGTCGGCGGTCGGCACGGGACGGCAACTGTGTCGCTAAGTCGATACCCTGCAATTCCGCCGTAATAATTTCCTGAAGAATAGCTTTGTCTTGGCCGGTGTAGGTATCCAGCACCCGCTGAAAAGCAGCGCGGGCCTTTTCGTACTGCCCATCCTGCTTGAGGTTGCGGGCATACTTCATGCCCACCAGCGGATACTCGCTGCTCTTGTCCTGAATGTGTTGGTAAGCCTCGGCGGCCTTGCGGTAGTCGCGTACGCGGGCGTAATTTTCTGCGGCCAAAAAGATGAGCTCTGTTTTGCTCTTCTTAGCCTCCCAGGCCATGCGGTAATTTTCTGCAGCATCATAGTACTGACCTTCTGCGGCCAGGTCGTCGCCCAGCTTGCGATGCTTGCGCCAGCTCATATCCTGCTGAGCCGACAACATACCAACGCTGAAGCAGGTTAGTATGGCAATAATGAGGGTCCTTGTCATCATAAACTAACGAATTAAAAGCGATTCGATTGACACAATTGGTTGTTGAACGTTAAGTAGTCAGTAAAAGTTGTTCCAGCACGGGTGCAAAATGTTGGTGTTCTAATTGTTGTACCTTCCGCGCTATGTCTTCGGGCGTATCTTCGGGCAGCACCGGGCATTCAGCCTGAAAGACCGCCTGCCCCTCGTCGTAGTGTTCATTAACCTGATGGATGGTAATGCCGGTGCGGGTAACGCCATCGCGCTTTACCGCTTGGTGTACATGCATACCGTACATACCCTTACCGCCATAAGCAGGCAGTAATGCCGGATGGATGTTGATCATCCTTCCCTCAAAAGCCCTAACCAAATAGCGGGGAATCAGCCACAAAAATCCCGCCAGCACAATGAAGGTAATGCGATAATGGGCTAATTTTTCGAGCAGCTCTTCTGTTCCGTAAAACTCCGTCCGGTCAACGACCAAAGTAGGAACCCCATTGGCCTCAGCTCCCGCCAAAACCGGCGCATTAGGTTTATTAGACACCACCAGCGCCACAGCCACCTGCGGATGATCCCTGAAGTGAGCCATAATCCGTATGGCGTTACTGCCCGTTCCGGAGGCAAAAATGGCTATGTAATGCTTTTTGTAGGTCGTTTCTGGCACTGCTCAGTATTCGATAACCCTGCAAAGATAATCGTAATGCGTAAATATTCACCCTTTGTTTGCCGCCTTTCCCCATCAAAAGGCGCCTATCCGTAATTTTTTTTAGCCCTTTGCCCTTGTTTCTCCAAAAAGCTGCTATTTTTGCCTCCCGAAATCCTCAACCCGGAGAAATGCCAGAGTGGTTGAATGGGCCGCACTCGAAATGCGGTGTACGGGTAACTGTACCGGGGGTTCGAATCCCTCTTTCTCCGCCAACGTCCAACGAAGCCGCGCCCCCAAAGGGCGCGGCTTTTTTTACGGCCATCCCCCCACCGCCAAGCCCCCAAGGCTTGAGCGGTGGGGGGATGGCCGTAAAAAAACCGACCAAAGGGAGGTCTTCGTTGGACGTTGAAGCCTCCCTCCTCAAGGGATCATGAAATAATCCCTCTTTCAGCCCCCAAGGCTTGAGCAATAGGGGCGCCATAAAAAACCGACCAAAGGGAGGTCTTCGTTGGACGTTGAAGCCTCCCTCCTCAAGGGATCATGAAATAATCCCTCTTTCTCCGCCAACGTCCAACGAAGCGGCAGATGTTTTATGGGGCCCCGCCGCTTAACATCTACTCCAAAAATCACCCTGCGCGGCGCCGGGTGTTCCGCTCTTATAGCAGGCATGCCCACCGTCCTTTAAGGGCCGGCGCGCCTGCCTGCTATACCGCTGCACCCCCTGGTCCGGACTCCCACTATCATCTTACCAAGTGTATTTCGCCGCTTGCTTCTATCTCTTCCCCGTCTCTAAACCTGAGCAGGGCGCGATACAGATAGACCCCCGACGCACAGGCCTGGCCTTTGGCGCTGCCGCTCCAACCCCAACCGCTCTGGGCAGGGTCGGTATCTGAAATTTCATAGACCAATCCGCCCCAGCGGTTATAAACTTGAAGGCTACTTACGGTATACTCCCCTGGCTCGCCGTATAACCGCCAGCGGTCGTTGACGCCATCATCGTTGGGACTAAACGCCGTAGGCGCATAATAGTTACGCGGCCGAGGCAGCACCCTTACCCATACCTGACCGCGCCGCTCGCAGCCCGCTTCGTCTGTGGCCAACAACTGATAGCTCTGGCTCAAATCAGGCCACACACTTACCTCCGCGCAGGTATCGCAACTGAGCCGCACGGCAGGTATCCATTGGTAGCGCAAGTTTACCGGCGGAATGGCTTCAGCCGACAACACCACCGTATCGCCTGCCAAGATGGTCTGGTCGGGTGTCAGCGCCAGTGTCCAGGCTATCGGCGACTCCAACAGCAGGGTATCCCGGAAAGTACAGCCCCTACTGTCGGTAAGCGCCGACAGGTATTGTCCGGCTGGCAGCCCCACAGCACCGGCAGCCCAGTCGACATCCTCTCCATTTAGCGTCCAGCGGTAAGGCGCCCAATCGGGCGGTAGCGCTAAGGCGGGCATAATGAGCCCATCCTCCACCCCGGCGCAGCCAGGGTTTATACGCTCAAAGGCGCGCGTCAACGCAGCCTCGGCTACTATAACCTGTGCCGAATTCATACAGCCGGCTGCATGAGTAGCTGTTACCGTATAAACGCCCTCCCGAGCTACGGCTATATCCGGAGTAGTCTCTCCGGTAGACCATACAAACGTAGCATCGGGGGAGGAAGCCGAAAGTAGTACCATTTCGCCAGGGCAGAAGTAAGTTTGCTCGGGCAGCTCAATTTCGGGCAGGGGCAGTCGGCTCAATTCGAGGCAGCGAACAGAATCACAGCCTGTAGCGCTGCTAAAGTTGACGCAATAGCGACCTGAAGACACGAGCGTTTGTCCCTCCCATACATAAGCAAGGCCGGCACATACGGCAGCCGAAACCCACAGGGTATCAGCAGGCGCTACGGATACCGTCAGGTCGGCCGCACGGCTACACCCCAACAGGTCGGTAAGGGTAGCTGCATACACTCCGGGCGCATCCACGATACGATCAGACGTTGCGTGGCCGTCAGCCCAGACGGCCTGCCAACTGCCCGTGGGCAGGCTCAACGACAGGGTTTGATCTCCACACAACAGGGTATCCGAACCAAGGCTAAACGGCTCGGGCAGGTTGCTTACGCTCAGCGTTACCCAGGCCGTATCGGCGGGGCAGCCGTACTGCCCGGCTACGATGTAGCGGTACGGCCCGGGCTCATCCAAACCCGGTGTAAACAAGTCGGCCCCGGCGCCGAGCGCCGGGCTCCAACTTCCGCCAGGCTGGGCCTGCGGCCCCAGCAAAGGCAACAGCGCCTGCGCCCCCCCCAACCGGCTGCACAGTACTAAGGCGCTATCCTGGCCCGCATGAGCCAAGGGCTCGGCAAAGTAAAACCTTACCTCTACCGTATCCGTACGGCCATAAGCCCGGTCGAAAGCCGCTACGGCTAAGGTGTAGCTGCCCGCCGCTGAAGCCGTAAAGCGCAGGGCGTCAAGCGCAGTACCATACGCAGCGCCATCCCCCAGGCCAGAAAACGTCCAGCGATCTGCGGCCGATTGTAGTGCCAAAGGCGCAGGCAAAACGCCTGCTAAGCCGATGCCGAGGCTTCCTGGCCCACTTACAAGCCATACCGCAGCAGAGTCTATGCGACTACTTTCAGCGATCACCGTACAACCGCCAGGACCCGTCATGGCGGCCGTGCCGCCCAAGCAGAGGGTATCTGTATAGCCCGAGCCAGAGGCCGTAACATCTAAGTCGAAAGAAAAGGCGCAGTTGAAGGGTTGATTATCATAGGGAGAAGAAACTTGACCTATTTGATAATTAAGTGGACAAACACTCTGCGTTTGAAAGGTAAAAGGAGCATAATTAATCAACGTATCGGTATTAACAAATGGAGTATTAAATGCTACTGTTGATGTTCCATAAAGCACACTACTCTCACAAGTATTTGGTATCCAAGCTAATGACCATAGCTCCCGAGAATCAAAAAAGAGTGGATCAGGTACCAAGATCGGCCCAAAGGTTCGAGTATTTAAATCAAATCTTCTAAGTCCTTGATTGTAGACGTTTCCATATAAAACCATGGGTTCATGCTGATGCATTGCGATAGATTCAAAATTTGGACCTGGAATTGAAGCTTCAGGAATTAATTCTAACCCTCCTAAAGGCCATTCAAATTGGAGTAATTGGGAATTGGTAATCATATAACACTTCCATTCATTTGTAATGACCATTTCTCGGCCACCATTAGGCGATAGCGTTGAATAGTTAGAAAAACGATAATAAATCGCATCATTTTCAATATCTATCTCGTAGATGTCTATCCTTTCTTGAAAAATAAAACTAACTCCGTATAGCTTACCATCTGGAGCAAACGAAATGAGTAAAGGATTTTCTAAGTGCATTATTCTGATGGTATCGCAGGTAAGGCGATTGATCTTTTCTAAAAAAAGATCACAAGATGCGCCATTATATTGACAGCGAGTATAGTATATCTCATCAGGCGAAGGTTGAGCCCAAAGCGCCACTTGACACATCAAAGCAAGCGTCCACGTAAGCGTGATCTTCGTATGGGTAGTTATCATGGGATATAGTTTTGGGGAATGGAGAAGAAATGGGGCTGTATAATCTTAATTACTTATTATTACACAGCCCCCTTAGACTCACTTATCGGGTATTATGCGATAAGCTTAATAGCTTTGCAATTTATTGCTTGACGAGTTTGCCGTATAGACTTCCCTCAGAAGAATCTACACGATAAAAGATGACGCCCGAAGGGGCCAGATGAGCTTGCGGCCATACCCATGTCAAAGGGCCTGCTTCTGCCTGCAACCGGTACTGGTCAATCAGTTGGCCATTTGAATTGTACCAGGTAATGGTAAGCGGCGTAGAAACGCCCAGATCAAGGCTCAACTGAACTTCATCCCTAAAAGGGTTGGGCGTTGCCTGTACGGCTATAGCGCCGCCGATGAGCGTGCATGGCCTCAGTTGGAGGTTTTCCACGACCAACTCACTCCCTAAGGAGCTAAACAAGACCTTACCGGCCGGAACATCGCGCTTTGCCTGCCCTTCGATGTAAACTAACGGCGCTGATGAACTATTATAAACATAAGCTTGATGCGATGGCGCCCAGGCCCACCGAATGGCCCCGTTGGATATATGGGGCGGTTGTTCATCGATACTCATAATCTGGCCTGAAGCCAAAGTAATATTGTCCAAAACAGCCGGATCATAAGCCAGCGAAAGTAACAAAGCGCTCAAATTCAGGTCTTCATCGATAAATAAGGGAATACGAAAACGATCGCCGGCCTTCAATCCTGTACCGGTAGGTATACGCATCAATACGGGAGCCGTATCTGTATAAGCGCCACTTCCCTCCTCGCTTCCCGGCCGTTGGTTGCCTGAGCAATCGGTACAAGTGCGATCAATATCGCCTGACTTTATGCCTATGAAACCCATATTTTGCAGGTTAGAGGTAAAGGAAGCCAAGGAATAAGCTTCTTCTACAAAAGGAAGGAGATTTAGAAAGGGAGGAGGAGTTTGGTTGACATAATTACTAAAATCTACTTCTGTTTTAAACCTCCATGAACTAAAGAATTCCCCAGGAAATTCTCCCTGCATTAATCTACGCATGTAGATCACATCCAAAACTGATATCAGATCATCTCTATTCATATCAGCAGCAAAGAGCTGACCGTAATTAGAAAGACTGGCCGTACTTAAAATATGACCATTTAATTGGCTAAGATCGAAAGAATTAACACCACAACCGGGATTGTCCTCTTTAATAGCGCTCAATTCATAGAGGGGGTCATTGGTCGGCGGTATGTTATTTATGGTGTAAAGCCCATAATTGTCTGTTAAGTCAGATGAAATTTCTATCCCTGAATCAATCTTGAACACCCGCACAATTGCATTATCCAAACCTTTATTGACTGTTCCATAGCACTCGGCAGGTGGAAGCGTTAAGGCAAAACCTGAAATGCTCAGCAAAGACAGACACGCTGTGTAAGAGGCTGGGCCGGAAGTGCAAACGGACGGAAAGCATTGCTGGTCCGGATCAAGTGGGAAGATAGGCGGTATTCTAATCTGCGAAAAGCCCCCTACTCCCACCTCCGCACACTGCCCAGGGATTACCTCAAAAGTAACCTGAAACAAATCAAGGGGCTGTCCCGGACTGCTGATGATGGCGCCGTTCATAGCTGCTATATTGGCTAAAGTCACCTGACTACTACCCACACCTAACATAAGCGGGACGTTGGGCGGCCCCATATAAAGCTGAGTGACATTCATGGCATCAATGTCTACTGCGTTGGAAACACTCAACACAAAATTAACGCCATTGAGATTAGTTAACTGTCCTCCGGGGATTTCAAGTACCAACTTAAACGTCCTGGTTGTACTAGAAGGATCATTGTTGACGGGCACTACACATAAAGAGTAATCCTGGCAGTTTTGTGACACGGCTACCATGGGATTAGCCATAAATCCAAGAAACAGCAGCGCTACAGCCCACCGCAGAAATCGCGGGGGGGGCAAAGGTAAAGAGGAAAGTTTGCATAAAAAAATAGGTTTAAGTTATGAAAATAGATTTTGGCTCTGAGGGCTTTTTTAGAACTTTAAAAAGCGCGATGCAAAATACACAAAAAACGAATACGGTGTATAGACAAAAGTGTTAAATTATATAAAGGTATTAAATTATCATATTAAGGAGTTACTTCATCTAATTTTTAGTATTAAAAGAAGGAAAAGCCATTCGCATAACAAAACAGCGCCAATGGCTGGCCGTCTTTCCACAACCCTTGCCCCACGGTTGTCTTTTTTGTACCTTTGCGGGCTCAATCCGTATACAACCGCCAAAATGGCCGATCAGAACTTTGTCGATTACGTAAAAATATGCTGTCGCTCCGGTCACGGAGGCGCAGGCTCTATGCACTTTCACCGGAGTAAGATCACTCCGAAAGGCGGCCCCGACGGGGGCGACGGGGGCCGGGGCGGTCACATCATTCTGCGGGGCAACCGCAATGTATGGACCCTCCTGTCGCTCAAATACCGCAAGCATGTCATTGCCGGCCCGGGGGTCAATGGCAGTGAAAACAACATGACCGGCGCCGACGGGGAAGACGTCATCCTGGAAGTGCCGCTGGGCACCGTTGCCCGCGATGCCGAAACGGGGGAATACGAGTTTGAAATCACGGAGCATGGCGAAGAGCGCATTCTGGCGCCGGGCGGCCGCGGCGGCCGCGGCAATCAATTCTTCAAATCGGCCACCAACCAGACTCCACGCTACGCCCAACCCGGCGAGCCCGGCCGCGAAGAGTGGAAAATCTTGGAACTAAAAGTGTTGGCGGATGTAGGATTAGTGGGTTTCCCCAATGCAGGCAAAAGCACGCTGCTATCGGTACTCACGGCGGCCAAGCCCGAAATAGCCCCCTACCCTTTCACCACCATTGTACCCAATCTGGGGATGGTACAATACCGCGACGGTCGTTCGTTTGCCATTGCCGATATTCCGGGCATCATCGAAAACGCCCACTTGGGGCGGGGCTTAGGCCACCGCTTTCTGCGGCACATCGAGCGCAATGCCACTTTGCTGTTTTGTATCCCCGCCGATACGGAGAGTATCGACCATGAGTACAAAGTGTTGTTGCACGAGCTGGAGATGTACAATCCTGAACTCTTGGACAAACCCCGGCTGATTGCCCTCACTAAGAGCGACCTCATCGACGAAGAATTACAGGAGATGATTAAACCCGAGCTCCCGGAGGGCGTGCCCTACATCTTTATTTCAGCAGCCAGCCAATACAATATCCTTCGTATTAAGGACTTACTCTGGGAGATGGTAAATGCCCACCGCGACGAGGAAAGCCGGAAGGCGGCATCGGGCCTGTATACGCGCCAGGCGTGGGAAGAAGCCGTAGCCGACGAAGAAGAGGAATAACCTCTTCTTCGTCGGCCATAGTTTGTGTCTTTAATTGTTGCCGCCCCCGTTGTTGCGCTTGCGCTCAATTTCGGCTTCCAATTGGCGGAGCTTTTCTTCAGCAGCCTTGGTTTGGTTTTGCAACTCTGTCAGGCGATTGCGCTCGGCCGCTATGGTTGCGGCCGTCTCCTCCTTTACGCGGGTCACCTGCTCGTTGGCCTGCTGGCGCGCCTGATAGATGGCGTCGCTGTTTTCTTTTCTGGCCGTAGCCAGCTCTTCCTGCAACTTGCGGCGTTCGGCTTCGGCTTCGGCATTAAACTGGGCGGTGCGGGTTTGCGCATCGCGGCGGGCCGTTTCCACTTCCTGGGCCACGCGCTGCCGGATGACATCGAGCTCCTGAGCGGCGCGGGTCTCGGCCTGTCGGGTGCGCTCGGCCATTTCCTGTTCTTTGGCTTCAGTGGCAGTTCGGGCCTGGGCGATGCGGTCGGTCGATTCCCGTTCTACGCGAGCCACCTCCTGGGCGCTGCGCTCGCGGGCGGCTCCCACTTCCTCTGCAGAGCGCTGGCGGGCATTGAGCACCTCTACGGCTAATCGCTCCTGCTCGCGGGCGGCATTTTCACGGGCTGTTTTTACTTCCGTAGCCAACTGCTCTGTAATCTGTCCTTTTTCGGCGGCGGCGCGGGCGCGGGCTTCGCTCACCTCGGTAGCTAAGCGCTCTCGTTCGCTGGCGCCCTGCTGCCGGGTGAGGCGCACCTGCTCGGCTTCATCTTGTTTGGCTTTCAGGATATTTTCGGCGGCAAGCGTTCGAGTAGCCGCTACTTCCTGAGCGGCGGCCTCCTGAGCGGCCGAAGCTTGCTGCTTGGCGGCGGCAATTTCCAGAGCCACCCGCTCGCGGGTAGCCGTGAGTTCCTGAGCTGCCTTTTGGCGGGCGGCCATAATTTCTTCGGCCGTAACGTTGAGCATTTCCGCTTCCCGCGCTTTGGCGTCGGCTACGGCTTTAGCCGCCTCTTCTTCGATGGCGGTACGGCGGGCGGCGGCCTGCGACTGCGCGGTACTCAGTTCCTGCACGTAGCGCTCCTTAGCCGAATCGGCCTGCTGGCGGGCCTGCTGAACCTGCTCGGCAGCCTGGGCCTGGGCGGCTTCGATCTCCTGACGGGCTTTATCGCGGGCGGCCTGCACCTCGGCGGCCAAGGCCTGCTGGGCTTCCTGGCGAATGCGCGAATTCTCGGCAATCTGGTTGGCTAATTCTGTTTGTATGCGGTTTATTTCTGTCTCGGCCCGTTCGCGGGCTGCTTGTACCTCAGCCGCAATTTTCGTTTTCTCTTCCTCAGCGCGCTGGCGGGCCTCGGCTACCTGAGCGGCTTCGTTGCGGTTAATTTCCTCTACGCTGGTGCGGGAGCGCTCGCGGGCGGCGGCGACCTCTTTGGCAGCGGCCTCCTGTGTGGCCGTCACTTCGGCGCCGGCCCGTTGTTTTTCGCCGGCTACGCGTTGCTGGATGGCTTCCATCTCATCGGCTGCGCGCTGGCGGGCTTCGGCCACTTCCCGGGTGATGGTTTCCTTCTGAGCGGCGGCGTTTTCGCGCAGGGCTGCGATCTCTGAGGCATTGGCGTTTTGCACCTGGGCTTTATCTTCGGCGGCTTTCCGGCGGGCTTCAGCCACCTCGAAAGCAATACGCTCGCGCTCCAAGGCGCCATTCTCTTTGATTCTGGCTACTTCAGCGGCTGTTTCTTCCTGTATTTTGAGTATTTGCTGAGCTGCTGTTTGCTTGGTATGCACAACATCTTCTGTGGTGCGGTCGCGCTCTTCGGTAGCTTGCTGGCGGGCTGTTTGTACCTGATTAGCAGCTTCATCGCGGATGCGTTTGATCTCAGCGGCGGCGTTTTCACGAGCGCTGGCCACCTCATCGGCGTATTCGACTTTCGCCTGCTCCAGTTGTTCGCGGGAACGCTGAAGCTCCTGAGCTGCGCGTTCGCGGGCGGCGGCCACTTCGCGGGCGCTTTCCACCTGAGCATCCTGAATGGCCTGATTGGCGCGCTGGCGGGCCGTAACCACGTCTTCATTGATCGCAGCAACCTGGGTGGCGGCACGGTCGCGGGCGGCGGCCACCTGGGTAGCCGACTCACGCTGAGCGGCGGCTATTTCTTCCTGTGATCGCTGGCGGGCGGCCAGTACCTCTTCGGCGTACTGCTGTTTTTGGCGGGCAGCCAACTCGCGGGCCTGCGATACTTCATCCTGCAACCCTCGCTTTATGTTTTCGGCTTTGACTCTTTCGGCCTCTATTTCCCGGCGCAGCCGCTCTTTGGTTTCTGCCAGTTCGCGGCGCAGGCCATTGAGTTCCTCGTCGGTCATGGAAGAGGGATCGACGGGCCGGCGGGCCGGCGTACCGGCAGAAGTAGTCCCTGAACCCGCAGCAGTGCCCGACGGCCTGCTCCCGCCGGTAGGCGCCGGGTTGGTGGCGCTGGAGGTAGCGGCCTGGGGCGCTCCGGAGGGAATGATGATGCCCGCATCTCCTTTGTCGACCACTTTATCGGGTTCAAGTATCTGATTGAAACAAGTGGCCGCCTGGCTAAACTCCGTTATGCGGTTTTCGTTGAGGGTAAACTTGCGTATTTCGTTGCTGATGTTGTTCTTGAGGTAGATGGTGGTGATGAGATTGCTGGCAAACCACTGTATGGCCGGCACATCGAGTTGAACCACGTTTTGGTGCATAGCTGTGGCGGTGCCCTCGTTCAGCATTTCCCCCATTTCGATAAAGCGGTAGCTCCTGCGCGTCTGGTTGGCGTCCATAAAAATGACCTCGTCATCCTGATTGAACTCTACCCCTCCCTGAGAAACGACCCGGGCAGTTATACCTCTTGTATCGCTCATAAGCTGGATACTATACGTGTAAGTGCCCCTAACGACGAGGGTGATTACTTGCGTACGCAGTACGTGCGTGCCCTGGATAACCCTGTTTTCTTGAATGTGGCTATCGCAAGACTGGCCAGACAAGCCGAAAGGAAGCGCCCACAGCAAAAGGATGAACAAGTGGAAGCGTTGACTCATAATCCGTGAGTTTGAACCTGTAATTTAGCCTATTATTTCGTTAACGGCCAAAGATTAATAGAAAAAATTTGCTGGGGTTGAGACAATAACGCGCTGCACTATAAAATAGTGTTGGGTAAAAGAGAGCTCCAAAGATATTTTTTATCGTTTTAGGGGCGGGCAACTGATATTGGGGTAAAAAGTTGATTCCCCTCTATGTAAAAACACATCGGGTTGCCGGCAAAACGCCGGCAACCCGATAACCATACATTCGACTTGCTAAGTTGGTATTATTCCACAATTCTTCAAATACAGGTTCACAACCAGAAGTACCCGGATTCCGGGCATACTGGTACTAACGCTGCACGACGGTAGTACGGAGCGTTTCGAGCAGTGCGCCCACTTCAGTGATCAGTTCTGAGGGTACGCTGTTTTGTTGTGCGCCTACCACTACGGCAGCGATAAAGCTGTCGTAGCTGGCATTATCGGCTTTAAGCGCCATGCGTGGGTTTCTCGCCGGGTCATGGGCTGCGGCCATATCCAGGCCATCATAGGCAAAGTTTTCGGCTCCGGTAGCTACGCAAAAAAAGTCTGTCAGATTTTTGCTCAGGACAGCCAGATTGGTAAGGTTACCGCTGCCTACTTCGCCCAGCAAGGAGGCGAAATAAGGACTCAGACTGGGATCAGCGGCTATTACAAAAATAGTACTGTCTACTACCGATCTCAAGCCAAGCCTGCCTTTTTCGATCATGCCGCCGCCTGCCGGATCGGCAACGCGCTCTGTACCGCCCAGCTTTTCGTAGAGGGTGGGATCTTTGTCGTCGTCCTTGTCACAGGAAGCGAATACCAGAATGGCTGCGAAGCTCAGGGCTACCAGCCAGAATTTTGCGATTTTCATATCTACAATGCATTTGGGTTACGAAAGATATTGAGCCAGAAGTTGGTCATTCGGCGCATAATGCCTTTTTCGCCGGTTACGGGGCAGCCGCTTGCGAGGGCGGCGGCATCAACCCGATGACGTTCCATGGGTTGGGGAACAGCGGCTGATAGCTGCGCATGGACTTTTTCGGCTGATACGACGGCGGGATAATGACTGTAAACTAAGGTACCTGCATCAGGATTGACAAAGGCGTGTTGTACGCCCTCTATCTCAGCCAGAGATGCCCGGATTGCCTTAGCCTGATTGGCCGTGAGGGTATCGGAGAAATCGATCCGACTCAGTTGAAGGTTGGCTTTGGGATCATTGATAAAGGGTACAGCTTTGTAATAAGTATAGCAGATGAAGACTATACCCGAAAGCAATAATAAAATTCCCAGTGTGCGCATGAGCAAAATGATCGGTTTCATATTTCCCGTCCATGTTTATGTGCTCATATACGGGAGGAGGTTTGTCATTGGATTGTAAAGGAGCATTTTTTTAAAAAAATTTTCGGGGCATTTCATCCGGGGGTGCGGGTCGGTGTTTGAGAGGCGGCGTTGGCCTAGCGATGTGGAGGGGTGGCGGCCTAAGCCGCCAGACGGCGACCACAAGGAGCCGGCCGACCAACGGGAGCCCCGCAACGTAGCGACCCCGCGCAGGCTGATGATGGAGGTAGATGATATGCGGGGCAGGCCCCGAGAGTTAAGACTTGTTTTAACCCATATTACCGGCCTGCGGCGAGGAGGTAGAGTACGGCCATGCGGACGGCCACGCCGTTTTCGACCTGTTGGAGGATGATGCTGTGCTCGGAGTCGGCGGCTTCGCTGGTTATTTCCACGCCGCGGTTGATGGGGCCGGGGTGCATAATGACGATGGGTTTGTTGAGCTCATTGAGGAGCGTGCGATTGATGCCGAAATACTGGGCGTATTCGCGCAGGGAGGGAAAATATTTGAGGTCCTGGCGTTCGAGTTGAATGCGGAGGACGTTAGCGACATCGCACCAGTGGAGGGTTTCGCGGATGTTGTGGCTCACTTCCACGCCGAGCTGCCCCACGTATTTGGGGATGAGCGTGGGGGGGCCGCAGACGCGCACGTTGGCGCCTAATTTGGTGAGGCAGAAGATATTGCTGAGCGCTACGCGGGAGTGGAGGATGTCGCCGATGATGGCGATGTTTTTGCCGGCCAGGTCGCCAATTTGTTCCTGCATGGAGTAGGCGTCGAGGAGGGCCTGAGTGGGGTGTTCGTGGGTGCCGTCGCCGGCGTTGACGATATTGGCGTTGATGTGGCGGGCTAAGAAGTGAGGGGCGCCGGGGGCGGGATGCCGCATGACGATCATGTCTACTTTCATAGACAGGATATTATTGACGGTATCGAGGAGGGTTTCGCCCTTTTTTACGGAAGAGGAAGAGGCCGAGAAGTTGAGGATATCGGCGGAGAGGCGTTTTTCGGCCAGCTCGAAGGAGATACGGGTTCGGGTAGAGTTTTCGAAAAAAAGGTTGGCCACAGTGATGTCGCGCAGGCTGGGCACTTTTTTAATGGGCCGGTTGATGACGTCTTTAAATTCATTGGCGGTTTCAAAGATGAGCCGAATGTCGTTTTCGGTGAGGTCTTTGATCCCGATGACGTGGGGAGTGCTCAATTGCTGAAGCGTAGGCATGCGCTAATCGTCTTCCGGTTTGTGGGCAAATAACAAGATGCGATCTGTGCCGTGGATTTCGGCCCATTCTACTTTGACGTAGGCTTCATCGAGGGCATCGACGGTGAGGCCGGTAAAGTCGGACTGTATGGGCAGATGGCGATTAAAGCGGCGGTCTACCAATGCCAGTAAAACAACCCGATGCGGGCGGCCGTAATGGTTGAGGGCGGTAAGGGCAGCCTGAATGGTTCGGCCGGAATAAAGGACGTCATCTATGAGGACGACGTTTTTGCCGTCTACGAGGAAGTCCATATCCGTGGGGCTGGCCTTAAGAGGCTTGTTTCGGGTGCGGAAGTCGTCGCGATAGAAGGTGATGTCAAGGCGGCCGGTATGAGCAGGCTCAAGGCCTTTGTCGGCTAATTTTTGGCGCAGGCGCTCAGCCAAGGCTACGCCGCGGGGTTGCACGCCCACAAAACAGACATCGGAGAAGTTGTCGAAATGTTCGATCAACTGCCTGCACAATCGCTCCAGTGTAAGGGCGAACCGGCCTTGTTCCCATATTACTCGACCCTTATCCATTGGGGACAAAGATACACATTTCGATTTACGGTCAAATACAGGAGCTGGAATAAAAAGTTGTGCCGGGTGCGGTGAAAAAGTGACCTTTATTCAGGATGCCGTCATAAGGGTGTAGTTTCCAATGGAAACGAGGCGTTGTTTCTCGAAACAAGCGCTGAAAAGACAAGAAGGTTTTCATGATATGAATATGGGTTTTAGGTATTTAGGAGGAGCCAGCAATGGCTCCTCTTTTTTATTTTTTCCATGTTAAAAATTTGCAGATTTAGGCCTATTCACTTAACTTTACAGTCGTAGAAACGGACCTCCTAGTTATAATCGCATACAATCTACCCAAACAAAGCTGAGCATTCTCGATAACGAGATGACTAAGAGCTTTTTACTTATTATTTCAAAAACCGATTTCAAGTATGGAAAATCTGAAGCACTTGCTGTCAGGCGACGATTTTATTGTCGTCGAGGCAGAACAACTGGATTCCGTTAAAGGAGGATCAGAGCCGCCGCCTTGGCCATGGTGGCCATGGGGGTAATGGTTCTAAGGTAATTAATTGTCGGAGCTTTTAAGAGCCGGCGATAAAAATTGCTGGTACGCCGCCTTTTATTGGAAAATATCAGGCGGCGTTTTTATTTTGTGCCAGGATTATGATTTATAGCATCTTTACTTGAAGAACTACGGAAGAACATCACCCAATGATTAAACACATGAATGAACAAAAATTACCACGCATCTTGTCAGCGTGTTCTGTTTTTTTGCCCCCATCGCAATATCGGTTACGGTTTTTGCTGACTTGGTTATTTGTTGCATTAAGTCAGATGCCGTTGCTGTTGTCTCAGGATTGCCCTGCTTCTTTAGATGCCGGCATTTCGAGGAGTTGTGGAACGTGCGCAGAAAAATACCTTGAATTTAGGCTTGCATTGGACGCAGGAAACGGGAGAGAAGCGTTCTCTATCGGACAATTCCTCATTACTGAAGTTGAGCGTTTGAATAAGCCGGCCCTATTGGCCTGTTTGCTGCTAAACACGGGTCGTTCGGCGATGTCGTCAGCCGATGACTATACCTCTGGCGAACGCTATCTACGTCAGTTTCTGGGCCTGCCCAAATCTGTAATTAAGCCCCAGAATCGCGTCTTGGCGCATGGTATGCTGGCTGAGGGGCTTCGTCGGCGAGGCCTAAGCGAAGACGCTTATAAGGAATACACCAACGCATTGAGTATTGCAAAAGCTGAAAAAGATACTTCAGGCATGGCTATGGCGGTTTACCAGGCTGCCAGTATCCGGTATTCTGCGGGCAATGCCAGAGAAGCGCTGGCTCTATATCTTCAGGCGGTAGAATTGACCCGGGGAAAAAACCCCCCAGGTTTCTTTTCCGCCCTGGGAGGCGTTACGAGCGCCTACAGTAAGCTCAGCGTCAGAGACTCGGCACTGATGTACAGCCGTCGGGCTTTTGAGGTTGCCAAAACCCTAAACAGCCCCGGTTATATGGGGTATGCCCACCTCAATCTGGGCGACTGCCTTATGCTGAATGATTCCCTTAGCCAGGCGCTTTTCCATTTAAACAAAGCGCGACAATTGTTCAGCGAGCAAAAAGATTCATGGTCGCTCAGCAGTGCGAACATCCACTTGGGTAAACTTGCGCTGGCTCACAAAAACTACCGCTCGGCTTTAGATTATTTTTCGGAAGCCATGAGTATTCCTGCGCTTAATGGTTATCCGGAACGGAAGCTCGAAGTGTATGAAGGCATTTCCAATGCGTATAAAAATCTGGGGCAATATGAGCGTGCTGTTGTTTACCTTGAAAAAAGCAGTTTGCTCAAGGACTCGCTTAACAGGAAACAACAAGACGAGAAGCTGGATCAGTTGCAAATGGCTTATGAGGTAAAAGAGCAAAAAGCACAGATTGAGTTGTATCAACAGAAAGAAAAGATCACTTCGCTGACGATAACGCTTGTTAGTACGGGCCTTGCCTTTTTATTGCTCCTGGCCGGCGCCATGATCATTGCCTTCCGCGAAGTGCGGAAGAAGAACCGGTTATTAGGCGCTCAAAATGTGCAGATTGAAGAGCAAAATCATCAGTTGATTCGGTATACCGAAGATCTGGAACGATTCACGTCGGTAGCCAGCCACGACTTAAAAGAACCGGCCCGAAGCATTTCTTCTTTCGTAGGGTTGATTCTTCGCAGGTATAGTGAAATTCTACCGGAAAAAGCTATGGAATCTCTGTTGTTCATCAAGGATGCCGCAGGCAGAATGACCCGGTTGGTTGAAGACCTGCTTGAGCTGTCTCATTTGGAAAAACTGAAGGGCAAACTACCCACAGAAAGCACTAATAGTCGGCAACTGCTGGAGTCGGCGCTACAAAACATCAATCAAACGATAACCGAACGCAAGGCGATCATCTACACCAATGATGATTGTCAGGAATGGCCAGCGTTAAATTGCGCGCCTTCTTTGCTCAGTCAGGTATTTCAAAATCTGGTTGCGAATGCCATTAAGTTTTCGCCGCAACAAGACCCCACGGTGCACGTCAGCTACTACCCGGAATCAGATAAGCATATTTTTAGCATTCGGGATGAAGGGATTGGGATTGCGCCAGAATACCAGGATCAGATTTTCTCCATGTTTGTGCGGCTGCACTCCAGAAAAGTTTACGAAGGGAGCGGTATTGGGCTCACGACCTGCCAGCGCATTGTAGAGGCGCATGGAGGACGAATCTGGTTGGAATCTATCCCTGACCAGGGTAGTACTTTCTTTTTTAGTCTGCCCATGCAAAATGCAGAAGTGAAGTCGAACGCCGACTACACAGAGATTGAGTCCTGAGGTATAAAAAAATAGCGGCGTCAATTTTCACTCATCTTATAGTTTGCGCCGGCAGGTTTTGCGCATGTGACCCGGATAAACTTGAGGTCAATGTACAAAACCTGCCGATGCGCGGTATAGCGTGGAGAACTATAGATAAACGCAAGCTCTTGCGCGCAAAACTCAGCGATGAAAGGGGTATTACACGGCTATAAAAAGGAGGCCGGAACCATCTTGCGATGACTCCGGCCTTTTATGATCTTGCTACTTTGAGCAATAACCAGAAGGAGTTGCCTGAAAAGGCGATTTCCTAGTAGCTATCGTCGCTGTTATTGTAATCGTCGTAGCTGTTGAAGTTGTTTTTGCGAAAACCGCCGCGATCGCTGCTGCCGCCACGATCGTTGCCGCTGCGTCCGCGATAACCGCCGCCGCCACCGCTGCCGCCACGGTCGTAACCGCCGCCGCCGCTGCCGCCACGGTCGTAACCGCCGCCGCCACCGCCACGATAGCCACCGCCACCGCCGCTGCCGCCACGATAGCCGCCGCCGCCGCCGCCACCGCCGCGGTAACCGCCGCCACCGCCGCCGCCACGGTAACCACCGCCGCCGCCGCCGCCATAGCCGCCACCGCCGCCATAGCCGCCGCCGCTACCGCCACGGTCATAGCTGCTGCTGCGATTGAACCCACCGCCGCCGCCGCCACGAGGTTCAGCTTCTTTTACAAAAATAGTACGTCCATCCAATTCTGTCTCGTTGAGGGCTTCGATAGCGGCACGGCCTTCTTCATCATCGGGCATTTCAACGAACGCAAACCCACGTGAACGACCGGTTTCACGGTCCATAATAACTTTGGCCGAGTCAACGGCGCCGAAACGTTCAAAGGCGTCGCGCACGACTTCATCGGTCGTGTCAAAACTCAGCCTGGCTACAAAAATGTTCATTCGGAAAAAAATAATTAAGAAAACAAAAGCCCGCAGAAACTCTGTAATCTCAAGGTAAGCGAAGGCCAAAACCGGGCTACCAACACAAAAGGAGAAAACCGATGGGACCAAACTTACTTGCTACAGCCTTGCAAGGATTAAACAAAGGTAGGGTAATTTTTATTACCGCGCTCAAAAATCTTACGCAATAAGCATAATTTAAGGCTTTTAAGCTAAAATTTCAGTACTACAGCCTTCTAAGCTGGGTTTCAGGATATTATTTGGCTGTTGCAACAAGAATAAATTGATGTGCTTGGTATCAGGTTATATGCTAATTTCGCCTCAGAAAAGCTGTAGGCATGTACAAGTTTCCTTATTTGTTCTTATTCTCCGTAGCGCTATTATCGGGCTGTGGCAAAGCAGAGCCAACTGATCAGTCTGTATTATGGCTAGATTCCAAACACAGCGTCGTTTTTTTAGACCAGGCCCATGCGGCAGAGGCTATTTTGGCCGATAGTTCCGACCATTTTTTCGATCTGGTCGGCATAGTGGATATGTGCTTACAAATGGGGGAGGCTACCAGCGGCGCCCCCCGCGACACGGTGCTGTTGCATTACCGGAGTTGGCTGACCCGGGAGGCATCCGCTTTTAACGGAGCAGAGCAAGGCTTAGTTTCGAGCGCGGTAAGGCGAGCTTTCAACCAGGTAAACGAAAGGCTTAGGGGTGTTTTCCCGCCTGAGTTTAAAGTGGCAAAAATCAAGGGGCAGGCTTATGGGGAAGAAGCATTTTTTACTCGGGAGGATGTGATTTTCATTCCTGAACCCCAATTGAACACCAATGACCCGGAGGTGTTGGCCAGCATTCTCACGCATGAAATATGGCATATCATCAGCCGCAAGAACCCCCAAGTGAGGGCGGGCGTGTACGCGGCTTTTGGTTTCCAGCGGTTAGATGCGCCGCTACTCATGGATAGCGCTTTCCGGCAGCGGCTATTGCTCAACCCCGACGCGCCTGAGCCCGGGTGGGCCATCTCAATGAAAATCCATCCGGATAGCGCCGAGCAAAAAGCGGTGGCCATAATCTATGCCGATAGTTCGTTTATCCCGGCCGGAGCGCCTTTTTTTGAGTCTATGAACATGCACTACTTCCCCTTGATACGGCAAGATGACGGCTGGCAGTTGGCGCAGGAAGGCGCGTTTATGCCCATGAGCATTCCTGATTTCCTCACGCGCACGGGAGGCAATACCGGATACATCATTCACCCTGAAGAGATCGCCGCCGATAACTTTGTACTGCTGGCTTCTGATAAAAAGGAAGGCATTAGCCCAGAGGGGCAGGCGGCGCTCAATCGACTCGAACAAGCGCTATGGCAATGGGTAAGTACCGCCAGAAAACAGCGAAGAGGTTAATGTCCTTAGTTGGGAGTTGGCGACAGCGCCTCACAAGCTACTACAAAGGCTGGAGCTCAAGGCGAAAAAAAGCGTTCTGGGTTTTTACAAGTTTGTTGTTCGTTTGGTGGTTTAGTCTGCCCCGACAGCTCTTTAACACGCCTTATGCTTTGTTGTTAGAAGATGGCAATGGCCAGATCATTGGCGCGCGTATAGCCGAAGACAGTCAGTGGCGATTTCCTGCGCCAGATTCTGTTCCCGATAAGTTGGCTAAGGCCATTGTGGCTTTTGAAGACCGCAGGTTTTGGTATCATCCCGGTATTGATCCCTTAGCCATGTCCCGTGCAATGGGGCAAAATGTGCGAGCCGGAGCCATTGTCAGCGGGGGCAGTACGCTCAATATGCAAGTGATTCGGATGGCGCAGGGCAACCCGCCGCGCACATTTTGGCGCAAGGCCATAGAAGCCCTGCTGGCCCTAAGGCTAGAGGCAGGATATAGCAAACGGGATATCCTCCGCCTGTGGGCTACCCATGCTCCTTTTGGCGGCAATGTAGTAGGGGTAGAAGCCGCATCGTGGCGTTATTTTGGTAAGCCGCCCGGCCTGCTCAGTTGGGCGGAAACGGCTACGCTAGCGGTGTTACCCAATAGCCCGGCGCTGATACACCCCGGTAAAAACAGGGAAAAACTATTAAAAAAAAGGAACCGCTTATTGCGCCGGCTCAGAGATGACGGCCATTTGGATGCATTGAGCTGTCAATTGGCAGAAGCGGAGTCGTTGCCTGATGCCCCCCATCCCCTGCCCCAATTAGCTCCGCATCTCGTAGATCGGGCCTGGAAGGAATACGGGCCCGGTCGGTGGAAGACTACGGTACAGCCCGATCTACAGATACGCGTTACCGATATTCTCAACCGGCGACAGCGCGATCTTGCGGCCAATGAAGTTCACAATGTTGCGGCCTTGGTCGTTGATCTTCAAACCGGCCGCACCCTGGCCTATGTAGGCAATGCCTCTGATTTAGGCGCGCAGCATAGCCCCTGGGTGGATATCATCACCCGGCCGCGAAGCCCGGGCAGCTTGCTCAAACCACTGCTGCTGGGTCTGGCTTTAGAAGAAGGCAGGCTGCTGCCGGAAAGCCTGCTCCCTGATGCGCCCATTGCGTTTGGCGGCTTTAGGCCTGAAAATTTTTATCAAGACTACAACGGCGCAGCTACAGCCAGATTGGCGCTGACCCGATCGCTCAACGTGCCTTTTGTGCATGTGCTGCAAGACTATGGCGTAGATCGCTTCCATTACGCCCTACAAAAATGGGGTTTCCACCAAATCAATCAACCCGCAGCCCATTACGGTCTGTCGCTCATCTTGGGCGGTTGTGAAGTCACGCTATGGGAGGCCGTAGGCTGGTATGCCAGCCTGGGGCGCATGGTGGATCACTTCTACACATATGACGGCAAGTACACCCCCAATGACTGGCAACCGCCACATTATCTTTTTCAGGACGAGGAAAACCAAGGCCGAATACGCCTTAGCAAAGCCCCGATGCTGATTGGCGCAGGCGCAGGCTGGCAATTGCTGGACATTATGCAGGAAGTAGAGCGCCCCAGTTCGGAAGGCGGCTGGGAGCGATTTCCCGGCAGCCGGCGGGTTGCCTGGAAAACAGGCACCAGCTATGGCTTTCGCGATGCATGGGCAGTAGGCATCACGCCGCGTTATGCTGTGGGCGTATGGGCCGGCAATGCCGATGGGGAAGGGCGCCCGGGGTTGGTAGGCGTACAAGCAGCTGCGCCTGTATTATTCGATATTTTTAATACCCTGCCCCATGACGGCCGGGGATGGTTTGAGCCGCCTCACGATGCCTGGCGACCTGCTCGCGTATGCCGGGAAAGCGGCTACCTCGCCTCCCCTACTTGCCCCGTTGATACCCAACGCATGGTAAAAACGGCGCGCAGCATACCGGTATGCAGTTGGCACGAACGAATCCACACCGATTTATCGGGGCAATGGCGGGTGCATGCCGGATGCGCCCCCCCCGAGGCCATCAGAACCCAAGCCTGGTTCGTTTTGCCTCCGCTACAGGAGCATTACTACCGAAGGCGCCATCCCGGGTACCGATCTCTACCACCTTGGCGGGCCGACTGTCTTCCTGACGACGGAGAGGGGCAGGTTATGCAAATGGTGTACCCCACCCAGTTTAGTCGTATATTTGTACCTGTAGGATTAGATGGACGCCCCTCTGCCACCATATTCTCCGTAGCCCACCGCGATGCGGAAACGACTATATACTGGCATCTCGACGATCAATATCTGGGGCATACCCAAACATTTCACAGCATGGAGTTGAGGCCGCCGCCGGGTAAGCACCGCATTGTACTCACAGATAAAAATGGCAACCGATTGGAGCAGGCTTTTGTAGTGGTCAATGAAAAAGGTCGGGCTTTAAACAATTAATGCCCTGGATCGTTATACCGCAAAATGATCAACGTGATGGATATTCTCCTTTACATTGGAATTACCTTAGCCGCCGTATTGGGCATGGAGTTTGTGGCCTGGTTCGCTCACAAGTACGTTATGCACGGTTTTTTATGGTCCTGGCATGAAGATCACCACAAGCCGCATCACGAAAAACATGGCTTTTTTGAAAAAAATGACCTCTTTTTTTTGGTGTTTGCTATCCCCAGCGCGCTTTGTTATATGGTGGGTTTATCGCAACCGGGTTGGTTTGCGCTTACCTTTGTGGGCATTGGCATTTCGATCTACGGGCTTATCTATTTTCTGATCCACGATGTGTATATCCATCAGCGTTTCAAGTGGTTCCGTCAGCTCGAAAGCTCCTACAGCCGCGCCATCCTGCGCGCTCACGGCGCCCACCACGCCAAACAAACCAAAGAAAAAGGCGAATCATTCGGGCTGCTGATTGTCAATAGTAAGTACTTCCGCAAACGGAGCGAATGGAACAAGAATGCGCCTGCATCTTGACGGTATAAACTTTTGGTCGTAAATTCACGGCCACTATTATAGTTTACGCCTTGGAGAATAAACTATTAGACAATTTGGTCAAGTCGTTCAACGTGGAGCTCCCTCAAGCTGCCACCATGGACGCTATGCTGGATAAAATACTTCCCGCTATCCGACCGCATGGTGAAGACCTGCGAGAAGAAAAGTTTTACATCGGCAAACACTATTTGGAAGTGCGCGACGACGAAGCCTTCCACGACGTGGTACTCCACGTATTTAATGCCGAAGGCGAATACATATCTTCCAAAAATGGCGAGGTCAACTGCGGAGAATGGCGACTGTTGGGCAATAAGATGAACTTTGGCCCCAGCACCTGCGAAGGCTGCCTTTACGATCTGGCCTTCCTCGACGATGAGTTCTTCATTCTGCAGCGCCACGGTAACGCCCGGTTGTTTGAGCGCAAATACATGGTGTTTATCATAGAAAAGTTGGCCAAAAAGATGGAGTGGAACGAAAGTATGGAATATCTATTCGATAAATACCGCAACAGCAGCGCCTTTTACTGGCTTGTGGCCATGATCGTCTTCCTGCTCATTGCCATTATGTTGCTGCTCCGCTAAAGTCCTCCGCTGCACTGTCTTTACATTCAAAGCCAAATATTCATGTACTACCATCGTCTAAGGTTATGGGTCGCGGGGCTTGCGCTAACCGCTTCGCTGGGCGCCCAGCCACTTACACAACCTCCCTTCACGCCGGCCACAGAACGGCTGGCAGGCATGGCCCAGCGCCGGCGTTTGGCTGAGGAGTCCATCGTCAACGGCATTCGCTTTAAGAGCATAGGTCCTACCGCCATGAGCGGCCGGGTAGCCGACCTTGACGTATGGACGGAAGATCCCAGCCATTTTTACGTGGCTTATGCCTCGGGCGGCGTATGGCGTACCCAAAACAATGGCGCCACCTTTGAACCGCTCTTCGACCAGGAAGCCGTGATGACCATAGGGGATATAGCCGTCGACTGGAAGCGCAATACCGTATGGGTAGGCACTGGCGAAGTAAACTCCAGCCGATCGTCTTACTCAGGCGCCGGTATGTACAAAAGTACCGATGGCGGCCAAACCTGGGCGCATGCCGGCTTGGGAGAAAGCCACCACATCGGGCGCATTGTGTTGCACCCCAACAATCCTAACGTCCTATGGGTAGCAGCCCTTGGGCATTTATACTCCCCAAACCAGGAAAGAGGCGTTTACAAAACCGAAGACGGCGGCCAAACCTGGCGCAGAACCCTGTTTGTCAACCAAAATGCCGGCGCCGTAGACGTAGTCATCGACCCCGTTAATCCCAATGTGCTCTACGCAGCAACCTGGGAACGGGAGCGCCGCGCCTGGAATTTCGTGGAATCGGGCGCCGGATCGGGTATATGGAAAAGTGAAGACGGAGGCGAAACCTGGAAACGCCTCAACGAGCGAAAAAGCGGCTTCCCCAATGGCCCCGGCGCCGGGCGTATAGGGCTCGACATTGTGCATTTTAAAGGCCAGACTGTCCTTTACGCCGCCATAGACAACAACGACCGCCGACCCAAAGAAGCCCCGGAGGAAGACAAACTCACCAAAGACGCGCTGCGCGCTATGAGCGCCGCCGACTTTGCCAGGCTGCCAACTTACCAGGTCCGGGCCTATCTTCAGGAAAACGGCTTCCCGGAAAAATACTCCGTTCAGGAAATCAAAGATCAGATAGCCGGCGGCAAAATAACGCCCGCCACCTTAGCCGAATATACCGACGACGCCAACAGCCTGCTATTCGATACGGAGGTCGTAGGTCTGGAGGTATACCGCAGCGAAGACGGCGGCCAAAGCTGGAGTAAAACCCACAAAGGTTATCTCGACGACGTCTACTACAGCTACGGCTACTACTTCGGCCAGGTGCGCGTATCGCCCGCCGACCCCCAGCGCGTATACGTCTTCGGCGTCCCCGTGCTGCGCAGCGACGATGGCGGCCAAAACTGGAAGGGTATCAACGGCGATAATGTACATGGCGACCACCACGCCCTTTGGATTAACCCCCGACGGCCGGGCCATCTCGTGCTCGGCAACGACGGCGGCATCAATATCTCCTACGACGATGGCAAAACCTGGATCAAATGCAACAATGCTCCCTTGGGCCAGTTTTATGCCGTAGCCGTTGATATGGCCGATCCCTATCGCGTATATGGCGGCCTGCAAGACAATGGCGTGTGGATGGGCTCCCACCAATACGACTACTCCAATGGATGGCATCAGGATGGCCAATACCCCTACCGCGAGCTGCTTGGCGGCGACGGTATGCAGGTAGCCATTGACCCCCGCGACAATGAGACCGTCTACACCGGCTTCCAGTTTGGCAACTACTTCCGAATCAACACCCGCACCAACGAGCGCAAATACATCACCCCCAGCCACGATCTGGGGCAGCCTCCCTATCGCTGGAACTGGCAGACGCCCATACACCTGTCTACGCACAACCCAGATATCCTCTATATGGGCGCCAATAAGCTCATACGCTCCATGAACCGGGGCGATGATTTCGCCCCCATCTCCGGCGATCTCACCCGCGGCGGCCAAAAAGGCGACGTCCCCTATGGTACGCTCACCAGCATACACGAGTCTCCGCTCCGGTTTGGCCTCCTCTACACCGGCTCCGACGACGGCTTGGTTCACCTTTCCCGCGATGGCGGCTACAGCTGGACCAACATCAGCGCCGGCTTGCCCGAGCACTACTGGGTGAGCCGGGTGCAGGCTGGCGCCCACCGCGAATCCACGGTTTATGTAAGTCTCAACGGCTATCGGTGGGACAACTTCTCGTCTTTGCTCTACGCCTCCGACGACTATGGCGCTACCTGGCGCCGCATCGGCCAAAACCTGCCTCCCGAGCCCGTCAACGTGGTGCGGGAAGACCCTCGCCGCCAAGGGCTGCTGTATGTAGGTACCGATCATGGCCTCTATGTGAGCCTCGACCATGGCGCTACCTTCATGGCCATGAACAATGGCTTACCGGCCGTAGCGGTGCACGATCTCGTTGTGCACCCCCGCGAAAACCACCTCATTGTGGGCACCCACGGCCGCTCTCTTTATTTGGCCAATGTGGCTCCCCTGCAGGCTCTCGACGAGCAAGTGCTGGCCGCTCCCCTACACCTTATTGCGCCGGGCGCCCTGCGCAGTCGCGGCAATTGGGGCAGCCATTCGTGGTTCCGCAACGAGCCCGCCGAGCCCCGGATACTCGTCTCCTTCTACGCAGGCGCCCCCGGCCGGGCTACCCTTACGCTGCAAGCCAAGGATGGCCCCATACTTCGCCGCATCACGGCCGAAGCCGTTAAGGGCCTCAACCAGCTCAGCTATGACGGCGCCTTTGATGCCGCCCAACTGGAGGCCTATACCGCCTACCTCAACAAAAACCTCAAGCCTGATGAGCGCCCTCGCCGCCCCAAAGCCGCCGACAACGGCAAGCTCTACCTGCAACCGGGTAAGTACGTCATGGTCCTCGAAAAAGACGGGGAAAAGCGCGAGGTCGACTGGGAGGTTAAGTAGAAAGGAGAAGCCTCGGTTCTTATATTATTTTTATTGGGGCTGTTGGCAGGGGTATTAAGGGTATTAAGGGTATTAAGGGTATTAAGGGTATTAAGGGTATTAAGGGTATTAAGGGTTTTAGGGGTTTTAGGGGTTTTAGGGGTTTTAGGGGTTTTAGGGGTTTTAGGGGTTTTAGGGGTTTTGGGGGTTTTAAGGGTTTTGGGGGGGTAAGGGCCCGCCCACTTGGGAGTGGTTTTACCCGGCTGGCTAAACGGGCGGGTAAACATCAAGGGTCGACTGTGCCGCTCCCCGACCTGCTCACGCCGGGCGGCTAGCATAGGCGCTTGGGTGTGGTTCTTTATGATTGTAAAGCTCGGGGATCGCTACCAAGCCGCTGCGGAGCCCCCTGCTCACTCAATCCCGCTCACCGCTCACCCAAAAGCGACAGCCCAAGCCGCTGCGGAGCCCCCTGCTCACTCAATTCCGCTCACTGCTCACTCAAAAAACCACGGCTCACTCCCCGGACAAGGGGGCGCAGCGGTATGGCTGCCTACCCCTGCGGCTCCTAAAGGCCGCAGGGGCAGGCAGCCATAAGAGCGTAGCACCCGGCGCCGCCCGTGACGACTTCCGGGGGTAGATGCTATGCGGCGTGGCCCCAAAAAAATACCCCTCCAGCGCGCGTTTGGAAATCCATCAAATGCGGCCATCTTTATGGTCTGGGCCCCATAGTTTTAGTTTGCGAAACAGGATGGTGCTTGCCGCGACCCCAAAGGCGACGATGGTGATGGAGCTGAGGGGCATGAGTATGGCGGCTACTACCGGCGACAGGGCGCCTCTGACGGCAAAGCTGAGGCCTACTACGTTGTACAACAGCGCCAGGAAGAAGGCAAAATAGACGAGGCGCACGCTGCCGCGGGCGAAGCGCAGCAGATCGGGCAGGCGATTGAAGCGGGCGCCCTCGAAGATGGCATCGCTGGCGGGGGTAAAGTTGTTGGCGGTTTCGGTGATGACGAGGCCCACATCTGCACGGCGCAAGGCGCCGGCGTCGTTGAGGCCATCGCCAATCATGAGCACTTTTTTGCCGTTTTCCGACAACTGGCGGATAAAGGCTAACTTGTCGTGGGGGCTTTGGCGAAAGCGCAGTTGCGCGCCGGCGGGGAATAAGGGCTGAAGGTGGCGCGCTTCGCGCTCGTTATCGCCCGAGAGCAGATGCAGCTCGCCTACTTCGGCCAATTGGCTGAGCACGGCGTCGAGCCCTTCGCGATAGGCCTGGCGCACGGCAAAGCCGCCGTATTGGCCATTGCCCCAGCGCCAAAATACTTCCGCTTCTCCGGCCAGCTCGGCTTCGGTGACGCGCGCCCAACTGCGGCTGCCTATGTGTAGGGGGCGGCCGTCGACTACGGCAGCTATGCCCTTGCCGGTTTGTTCTTCAAAGCCCTCGATGACGGCGGCGCCATCGGCGCCCTGTCGGCGCAGCCATTGGGCTATGGCCTGACTCATGGGGTGGGCGCTCTGGCGCGCCAAGGCCAGCAGCGCTGCGCGGGTAGGCGAATCGGGGGTTTGCCCCAGCGGGGCTACCTGGGGCTCGCGATGCGCGGTGAGGGTGCCCGTTTTGTCGAAGACGATGGCATCCACGGAGGCCATGCGCTCTATGGCTTCCGTATTTTTGAGGTAGGCCCCTACCCTACCCAACAATCGCATGGCGTTGCCGAGGGTGAAAGGCACAGCCAGCGCCAGGGCGCAAGGGCATGCGATGATGAGCACCGCCGTAAAGGCGTTGATGGCCAGCGTAGGATCCTGGGGCCACCAGTAAGCCAGCGAAACAACGCCCACCGTGAGTATACTGCCCGTGAAGTAGCGGCCTACCCGTTTGGCGATGCCGCTGGCGCTGCTGTCGGCTTCGCCCCGGAGGTCGCTCTCCTCCCACAGCCGGGTGAGGTAGCTCTGATCTACGCGGCGCTCCAACAGCACCCGGATGGCCTCGCCTTCCTGGCGGCCGCCGGCGAATAAGCGCTCGCCGGGCTGCTTGGCCACGGGCTCGGCTTCGCCGGTTACGAAACTGTAGTCGATGTTGGCCCGACCCGATACCAAACGGGCGTCGGCGGGTATGAGCTCGCTATGCCGGATGATGACTTCATCGCCCGGGGCCAGCTTATCGAGGGTTACCGACTGCTCCTCGCCCTTAGCATCGAGGCGTTGGGCCGCCACAGGGAAGTAGGATTTGTAGTCGCGATCGAAGGAAAGCTGCTGATAGGTGCGCCGCTGAAACCACTTGCCGGTGAGCAGGAAGAAAGCCAGCCCGGCTAAACTGTCGAGGTAGCCGGGGCCAAGATCGGTAGCAATTTCGTAGAGGCTGCGCACATAGAGCGTCACCATGCCCAGAGCGATAGGAATATCGATGTTCCAGTCGCGGTATTTAATGCCGGCCCAAGCGGACTTAAAGTAGTCCTGACTACTGTAAAACAGCACCGGCGTGGCCAGCAGGATGTTGAAGAGGTTGATGTAAAAAGGAAGGTGCCCCCCATCCCATGCCTCCATGCCTAAGTACTCGGGGAAGCTCAGCAGCATGATGTTGCCGAAGGAAAAGCCGGCGATGCCCAACTGGAGGTAGAGCTTGGTTTCGGGGGTGCGCGTTTTGCGCTCGGCGATGCGGTCGAGCTTGATGTCGGGCGGATAACCGATGGCAGCTAAGGTTTCTACGGCCTGGCGCAGACTGGTGGCGTCGCGGTCGTATACGATGGAAGCCTCCCGCTTGGGAAAGTTGACGTGGCTGTTGAGGAAGCCGGGGTGCAGCTTGGGCAGGTTCTCTAATAGCCAGATGCAGGAAGCGCAGTGTATCTGGGGCAGGTGGAGCCGGATGCGCCCGTGGCGGCCTTCCGAAAACTCCAACAGGCGCTGCTCTACGTCGGGGTCGTCGAGCCAGGCGTAGCGCTCGGCCGATTGGTTTTTGCGGCTGACGCCCGCTGCGGGATTGATGCGGTAGTAACCGTCTAAGCCATTGTCGCGCAGCAGGGTGTATACCGTTCGGCAGCCTTCGCAGCAAAAGTCGCGTTCGTCTTGCTGTATGACGCCCGCTTCGCAAGCGTCGCCACAGTGAAAGCATTGGGCTTGGGGCGCTGCTGCCCGTTTTACCGGCATCAAAGTTTCGTCCACACGCATAATCTCGCTATTTTCAGTGCATTTTATGGTTAGCGCATTCTGGTCTTGTACATATTATTTCTGCGCTCCATTTCGTCGCCTCAAAATTACGGCCGCGCTATCAGCCCCCTGAGTGACAAAAGTCACCTTCAAACTTTGACATCCATCACCCTCCCCGGCAGCGGCTACCGGCTATTTTTGCCCGAAATGCGAGGGAAAATGGACAAGTTCTTATTGGAAAAATACGACCGGCCGGCGCCCCGGTATACGAGCTACCCAACAGCGCCCTATTGGCAAGACAATGGCATGAGCGCCGAAAGCTGGCGCAGCCATCTCATAGAAGCCTATCGGCAATCAGCCGATATTAGCCTTTACATCCACCTGCCTTATTGCGAAAAGCTCTGCACTTACTGCGGCTGCAACAAGCGCATCACCACCAACCACGGCGTCGAGCAGCCTTATATATCCTCCATTCTTCAGGAGTGGCAGCTCTACCTACAGGCCCTGCCGGGCAAGCCCCGCCTGCGCGAAATTCACCTTGGCGGCGGCACCCCCACCTTCTTTTCGCCTGCCAACCTGCGCCAGTTACTGGAGCCCATCTTAGCTTCTGCGGATGTGCCGCCCGACTTCGAAGGCAGCTTTGAAGCCCATCCGGCCTCTACCTCCCACGAGCATCTACAGGCCTTATACGACCTGGGCTTCCGCCGTGTGAGCGTTGGCGTTCAAGATTTTGACCCCTTCATCATGTCGGTCATCAACCGCAGCCAAACGGAGGAACAGGTAGCTCAGGTAACCGCCTGGGCGCGGGCTATCGGCTACGCATCGGTCAACTTCGACCTCATCTTCGGCCTTCCATTCCAAACCCCCGACCACATCCGCGCCAATGTAGCCAAAGTAAAAGCCATGCGCCCCGATCGCATCGCCTTTTACAGCTACGCCCATGTACCCTGGATCAAGCCCAGCCAGCGCGCCTACTCGGAGGCCGACCTCCCGTTGGGCGCCGACAAGCGCGCCCTTTACGAGCTCGGCTGCGATCTGCTGCTCGAAACCGGCTACCATGAGATTGGTATGGATCACTTTGCGCTGCCCCACGACACCTTAGCCCAGGCGCATGCCGCCGGCCGGCTGCATCGCAACTTCATGGGGTATACCGCCGCGCACACCTACCTCAGCATCGGGTTGGGCGCCTCTGCCATTGGCGACACCTGGACGGCTTTTGCCCAAAACGAAAAACAGGTGGAAGCTTACCAGGCTCGTGTGGCCCGCGGCGAGTTTCCGCTCATCCGGGGCTATGCGCTCAGCGCCGAAGACCGCATACTGCGCCGACACATCCTCAACCTCATGTGCCAACAGCACACCCACTGGCGCAACGAAGACAGCCGCTGCCCCGAGCTCTACGCCGGCCTCAGCCGCTTGGCCGAGCTCGAAGCCGATGGTTTGGTGGTTCGCGGCGACCGCGCCCTTACCATTACGGAGGCTGGGCGCCCCTTCCTGCGCAATATATGCCTGGCGTTTGATGCGCACTATTGGGCCGCGCAACCCCAAACGCCGGTGTTCAGCAGGCTATAAGCGCGAATAAAACGCAGTTGAAATGCTTTTTTTATGGGGCCCGCCGCATATCATCTAATTCTTTTGAGCGCCACGGGCGGCGCCGGGTGCTCCGTTATTATAGGGCTGCCTCGTCTTGGTTGGCCGATTACCCTTTTTGGGGGCAGCCCTATACCACTGCGCCCCCTGGCCCGACACCAAAAGCAGCGGCCATTTCACCAGCCGAAATGGCATTGGAAAGCAACCGATGCGATGCCTGTTATATATCATTGCCCGATTGCCTGACTCCAAACCCCGATACAAAATCGTCGAGATCGCCGGTTTCGGCTAAGCCCAATTTTTTGCTCAGCCGATGGCGGCTACGCCATACGCTTTCTTTGGAAATGCCCAGCGCATCGGAAATCTCTGCTGAGCTAAAGTTGAGTTTCAGCAATAGAAACAGCCTCACCTCCGCGCTGGTGAGTTCGGGCAAAGCGGTTTTGAGCAATTGCAAAAATCCGGGGAAATGCTCTTCAAATCGCTCCCGGAATTGCAGCCAGTGCTTTTCAGTAAGGATTTTGATGCCTGTAAGGCTTCGACTGGCGCCGGGGCTCTCGGTTTCGTCTTTCATCTCCTGCTGTCCGAGCCGGAGCTCCAATTCTTCAATAAATTGATCTTTAAGAGCCAATAGCCGGGTGGTTGTATGCAATTCCTGTCGGGTTTGGCGTAGTTCCTGCTGAGAGCGTTCGAGCTCCCGGGCTTTGAGTATGGCTTGCGCCTCAGCTAAGGTTTTTTCCTGCTCAAGCAGGGTCTGATTGGCTTGCAGCAGTTGCTTCTCCTGTTCCAACAGGCGCTTTCGGTTGCGCTGTCGCCAGCTCAGGCCGGTCAGCGCCACGATGATGAGCAGCAGCGCCAAAGCCATAATGAGGTTGCGCTGCCGGGTAATTTGCTGCCTCGACTCCAATTGCCGGATACGATATTCCCGCTCCGCCGTTTTGTACCGAACATCAAACTCGCTCAGCGCAGCCGCCCGCTCGATGGCGTAAAAACTGCGGAAGAGCTTAATGCTCTGGCGGGTATCTTCAAAAGCGCGCTGGTAGTTACCCTTAAGGGCGCTGATTTCGCCTAAGCGCAGGTAGGCCGCCGCTAAATTCCCGGTATCCGGAGTAGCGAGCCCCTGGCGGGTGAAAAACTCGGCCGAATCGAGGCGGCTCAAGCAAAAATAGGCTTCACCGAGGGTTTGTTGTATTTGGCTTAAGGTAAAGTTGTTGGGGCTGTTGTCTTGGCGCGAAGCTGCCTCCCGCAAAACAGGAATGGCTTCCTGGCAGCGGCCGCGTTTGAGTTCAGCAAACCCCAGGCGGTACAGCAATTCCGGCGGATAGGGTTTGTTGACATGCCCCTTAAACAGCGCCAACGCGCCATGCGCCATGACCAGGCTGGAATCGAACTGGCCCGTTTGGGAATAATTAGCCGACATCCTGTTAGCGATGCTGATGTGGTACTTCCAGGCCTGATCGAGTTGGGTACTGTCGCCTTGTTGGGCCTTTCTCAGCCAGCGCATCTGCTGCTCATAGTCGCGGTTGCGGCCATATACCGCCGCCATATCGAAGTACAGGGAAATATGCCGGTGCGAGAAAGTTGTATCGTGGCTATTGATGAGCTCCAGCACCCGCATATAGCTATCCAGCGCCTTAGCCGTTTTATTTTCTTGGTTGTACCCCCGCGCCAGCAGATAGTCGGCATCGCTGGCATCGAGCGGGCGATCGAGTTCGAGGTAGCGCCGACGGGCATCGGCCAGGACGGAGCGGGCAGAGTCCAGTTGGTACATCTCCGTCAAAAATTCTCCCCGCATCATCTGCGTAAAAGCAAAAACGGTATCATGTGGGTAATGCCGGTCGTATAGCTCCAGAAAGCGAAAGCTCAACTCCGGCGAAGTGCGGGGCAACCGATACCAGAGCGAGAAGCAGGCCCAGGGTTGAAGGCGCTCAGGCACCTCGGCCCTGAGGCGAATGAGGCAAGAGTCGGGATTGTGCAAAGGGTAGGTAGCTAAATAGTCGCCATTATGCGCTTCATTCTGACCCACAAAAAACGGATCGTTGCCATCCGGCGGCGGCGACACCCTGGGCTCATTACAGCCGATTACGGTCAATAGCAAGGCAATACAGCCGCCCCAAAGAACAAAAGCACGGTCGGTGGTCTTCATGCGCATCTTTTCATTAGGGGCAAAAATAACACGCTACAATGGCTATTAATCATTCTTTTTAAGGCTTAGACACATTTGTCCGGGTATTTGTCCGGGTAAATTTTTCCACTTTGTCCGGGCAGGAGTAGTTCCTTTGCAGTGCATTTGATTCTATGGATTACTTCGCTACCGACCACACACATGATGACTCAAAACATATCACTTGAAAGAAACGATTACACAGGCGCATTGGCCCCTGCCCCTGACATCAGTGTCTATCACACTAAAGTAAGCATAATGAACAACACTCACCCCCAGTACTACCCCCTGGAAATAAGCCAGCGGGTGGTGATACATTAACAAGCAAGGCCGGAGGCCTGCTCCGGCAGGTTTTCCGGCCTTTTTTACACACAAATGGGGGATTTATCCCGCCTCGGCTTCGGGGCGGGATTTTTTATTTTAGAGCATCATGCTCTGCAAGGCTTAGTTAGCCAGACGATGAATTGGGGAATAGCCTGCGGAGGTCGCGCAATACAACAGCCCGAAGCTCGCGGGCTAAGCCGCCCGCCATATAGTCATCGCCGGGGCAAACCTGACTGATGCCAAAACAAATGGGCGTAGCCCTGGAGTCGCCGCCACATATTTCATAGCGGTTATGCCAGTCGTAATGGATATTAGCCGGCCAGGCCGGCCCTGTTGGCAATCTGTCGGGGGTAAGGAGTTGTAAACCGGCATAAGCATTGGCTGATTTGTATTGATCGACGGTGGTTACACAGCCCGTAACCGTAATGTAAACAGGCTCCCGTTCCTGCACCGTAATGACGGTATCGCCTTGGGTAACCTGTTTTTCCACGATGCGACAGCCATCCTCTATTTCTTTGGTATACCAGGTTACAGACGAGCTTTCTTCAGCATGGCCTATATTGAGTGCCTCAACCCGGGTTTCCAGCAGATAATCGAGCCGCAGATCGGTGGGTTGGAAGTGTACTTCCAGCCAGTGCGCCCGCCAGAAGGATTGCCGGAAACCGCTCGACATGCGCCCCAGCATCCAATCAGACATACCTTCGGGCTGGTTGAGCGGAGGTATAACCAGTACCCTGATCGTGGCTAAGTCTTCCATTTCCATACGCCGCTGTCGGGTCTCTTCCGATTCGGGCGCCAGGGCTAAGCTTTCACCCAGATACCGCACGGCCGTTCGCGCAGTTTCTTTATCGCCGCTGCGGGCCAATGCAAACAAGACCTCGGCCTGGCGGTACCAATAGGCGCCGCCCTCTCGCCGGGCGTGGTCTGCCAGCGCTTCTAAGCTGGCTATATCGTACAGGGGGTTGGCGTGGCGATACAGCGGCAAAAAGGGATCAATCTGGAGGCGACGCTCCAACATTTTCTGGTAAAGGGGGTAAAGCGCCAGCCAGCGGTCGGGGTCGCCCTGAGTTTGCAGGGTTTCTACCCGGCGGATATCGGCTTCCTGCAATAAGCTGTAGCTGGCAATGAGCACATCGCGTTCGTTGGCGCCAGGCGTTTTTTGTTGGCCCATACGGCGCTCCATTTGCCTCAGGCTGAGCTCGTAGGCGCGAGCGGTATGGCCATCCCGCAACAGGTCATGGGGATTGGCGCACCCGGCGGCGAGTACAATTGCTAACGGGATGCTAAATACAGAAATATACCATTTCATAGACAGGGGTTTGGGCCGAAGTTAGCGCCCTTGGCCGAAGTCTGTGCCTATGAAAAAGTTAAGGGCGACATTAAAATTTTGTTAAAGGATGTTTCTTGTCTTAACACGCCGGCATAGCCTTGCAAAACGGTATCTCGCCCTCATTTTACCGATACCCTCCAGTGGGGCCGGGGCAGCGGTGGAAGTTTACCCGACCGAGCACAGCGAGGGCGTGGCGGTATGCCCGCCCTCAAAGGCGGGCATAAGAGCGGACGACGCGGTGGCGGGCCGGGGCGAGAAGATGAATAGACTTGCTCTGCGCCATCACCCCGGCCCGCCAGCCCCCAAAAAAATTAAAAAAATCAGCTCGGGTTTAAACCTTTTGCTCAAATAGATGTATTTACATTAAATTTCAAAACATTAATCAACTTTTAAACTTGCATAGTATGTCAACGACTAAATGGGCCATTGATACCGCCCACTCCGAGATTGGGTTCAAGGTACGCCACATGATGATTTCGACGGTGAGCGGCACTTTCGGTACGTTTACGGCTGAGGCTGAAACGGAGGGCGATGATTTTTCGACGGCGAAGATTTCTTTCAGCGCCGATGTGGATAGCATCAGCACCCGCAACGAGCAACGGGACGGTCACTTGAAGAGCGCCGACTTTTTTGACGCAGCCAACCATCCGCAACTGACGTTTGCGAGCAACAAACTGGTAGCTTCGGGCGATGGTTACGAGGTACATGGCGATCTGACCATACGGGGTACGACCAAGCCGGTGGTATTAAATGCCGAGTTCGGGGGCATTGCAGCCGACCCCTGGGGGGCGGTACGCGCGGGTTTTGAGCTGACAGGCGAGGTAAACCGCAAGGAGTTTGGCTTGCAGTGGGACGCCGTCACGGAAGCCGGCAGCATTGTAGTAGCCGAGGCCGTGAAGCTAAACATTCACGTAGAAATGGTAAAGCAGTAACAGAACTGCGCAACAGGATTAGATGCTAATCGAGGTACCGTTGGGTCAGGCCTCCATAAGCATCGATGCGCCGGTCGCGGAAGAAGGGCCAAATGCGCCGTACTTCTTCCGTGCGCCGGCGATCTATTTCAACCACTGTGTTGATCTCTTCCTGAGCGGGGGCCTGATAGATGATCTCGCCCTGAGGCCCCGCCACAAAGCTTTGTCCCCAGAACTGTATTCCTCCGGTGACTTCCGACCAGTCGGGCTCGTATCCTGTGCGATTGACGGCAATAACCGGCAGGCCATTGGCTACGGCATGGCCGCGCTGTATGGTTTGCCAGGCGCCAAACTGCCGGTCTTTTTCGGCTTGCGGATCGGTGCTCTCCCAGCCGATGGCAGTAGGATAAATGAGCAGCTCGGCGCCGGCCAAGGCCATGAGGCGGGCGGCTTCGGGGTACCATTGATCCCAGCATACGAGCACGCCCAATTTGCCCACAGAGGTGGAGATGGGCTGAAAACCGAGATCGCCGGGAGTGAAGTAGAATTTCTCGTAGTAGGCCGGATCGTCGGGGATGTGCATTTTGCGGTATTTGCCGGCAATAGAACCATCTTTTTCGAGCACTACAGCCGTATTGTGGTAGAGGCCTGGGGCGCGCCGCTCGAAAAGAGAGGTAACCAGCACAATACCGAGCTCGCGGGCCAGGGCGCCAAATTGCTCGGTAGAGGGCCCTGGGATGGGTTCGGCCATATTGAATTTAGCCGTGTCTTCGGCCTGGCAAAAATAAACGCCGGTGTGCAGCTCCTGCAACACGACCAATTGAGCGCCCTTAGCGGCGCAATAGCGAATGCCTGCCATGCTCTTATCTACATTGGCCTGGCGATTATCGGTATTGGCCTGCTGAACGAGGCCTACTTTGATGGTATCCGTCATATATAGCAAGATTCTTGCTTATCAAAAATCAAAAAATCAGATGTTGACAACCCCTTCGGGATACTGCATGCTGATGCAATGCAGGCTGCCATGCTGCTCGATGAGGGCCCGGCAGTTGATGCCTACTACTTCGCGGTTGGGGAAACAGCCGGCTAAGATGCGCAGGGCCTCTTCATCCTGGGGCAAACCATAGACCGGAGCGAGCACCGCGCCATTGATGATGAGGAAGTTGGCGTAGGTAGCCGGCAGGCGATGACCGTCGGGGGCATAGCAGGCCTGCGGCCAGGGCAGGGGCACGAGCCGGTAGGGGTTGCCGTCGGGGGTGGCGAGTGTTTTAAGCTCGGCCTCCATGCGGCTGAGGGCTTCGTAGTGTTCGTCGGCGGGATCGGTGCAGCGCACATAGGCGATGGTCTGTTCGTCGCAGAAGCGGGCCAGGGTATCGATATGGCTATCGGTATCGTCGCCGGCTAAGTAGCCGTTTTCGATCCAGAGTACGCGCTCTATACCCAAGGCATACTGGAGCCGGCCTTCGAGTGCAGAGCGGGACAGATGAGGATTTCGGTTGGGCGATGTCAGGCATTCGGCTGTAACGAGCAGGGTACCCAGGCCATCGGTTTCTATGCCGCCGCCCTCCAGCACTAATCCGGGGCGCTCCAGGCGGGTTTTGCCAAATACGCCCTGTTGGTGCAACCGGCCGGTAATGAGATTATCGCGGAAAGCCGGAAACTTGAGTCCCCAGCCATTAAACATAAAATCGAGTACTACGGGCAGCCCGTCGTCGAAGATGGAGACTCCGCCGTGGTCGCGGGCCCAGGTGTCGTTGCTGGGGCATTCCACGAGCAGGAGCCGATCGGGGCGGGCGTCGGTCAACAGGGGCTTTACGCGCTCAATACTGTCGCATACCACCAATACCGGCTGGAATTGGCTGGCCTGCACAACGCATTCCACAAAACAAGGCGTGACATCTTCGAGGCAGTCGGCCCAATCGCTGTCGGCATGTGGAAAAGTGAACTGTACAGCGCTTTGGGGCGCCCATTCGGGTGGGAAGTATCGTTTCATGAGGCCAAAGGTAGGCATTCGGCGCGGTTTGTGGAATTTCAATAATGCGCGCAGGCCGATTTCGTCGACAAAAACACCTCGTTGATCGAAAGTACAGGGTAAAAACAAGTACTATGTGTTGCAAAGTACCATTTTACACCCTATCTTTGTGCCATGAAGCTCGACAACTTAGAAAATACGAGAACGCAGATGCGTCGCGGAGTGCTGGAGCTGTGCATTCTGAGCATCATATCGGAGGCCGGGGAGGTTTACCCGCCCGACATCAAGGACCGGCTGGCCGACAGCCGGATCGTGGTGGTGGAGGGTACCCTGTATCCCTTGCTGACGCGGCTCAAGAATGCCGATTTGCTCGCCTATTCCTGGCGTGAGAGCACGCAAGGGCCGCCGCGCAAGTACTACACGTTGACCGAGGCCGGGAAGTTATTTCTGGACGGCCTTTTGGAAACCTGGCATGAACTGGTAGATGCTGTTAATCTTGCTACAAAACAAAACAACCTGCTGAACAATGAATAAGGTCGTGCATATCAATCTGGGCGGATACCCTTTCACTATGGACGAGGACGCCTTCGACCGCCTGACCGCCTATGTGCAAACACTCCAGCGGCATTTTCGCGGCACGGAGGGCGCTGAGGAAATCATTTCTGACATTGAAGCCCGCCTGGCGGAGTTATTTCAGGATAGCTTAGGCGCCCGCACCATCGTAACGGTACATGATGTACAGGAAGCGATAGCTGTGATGGGCACGCCGGAAGATTTTGGCGCTGACAGTGCCGAGAGTACCGGCCCCCGCAGTGATAGCGAGCCCTTTATAAAAACGGGGAAGCGCCTGTTTCGCGACCCCGAAAACAAGGTCGTTGCGGGCGTATGTAGCGGCGTTGCGGCCTACTTCGGCATTAGTGATCCGGTATGGGTGCGACTGGTTTTTGCGCTGGTACTTCTTTCGGGAGGTTTTGGCGCGCCGTTGTACTTCATTTTGTGGGCCATCATGCCGGAGGCTCGTACGGCAGCCGACCGCTTAGCCATGCGGGGCGAGTCGATCAACGTATCCAACATCAGCCGGTTGGTTAAAGAAGAGTTTGAGAACCTTTCGCAAAAGGTCTCTGATCTGAATAAGGAGTTTACAGGTAATAGCAAAGACGGCGACGACGGCATTAAGAGCGAGGCTTTTACCCGCGCTTTTGAGCAGGGCAGCCGCAAGTTTGCAGCTGTGGCGGGCGCAGGCGCTACGTTGCTGGCTACGCTGGTGACCAAAATTTCGAGCATGGCCGTCATTGCTATTTTATTAGTGTTTGCGGTGCTGTGGTTTGGGATTATTGGCGGGCTGATCTTCAGTTTTCCCTACCTGAGTTTTCTGTTTCCAGGTCAGGAGACGGTAACGGCTGTGGCATCCATTTCGATGCTGTTTGTTATAGGCATCCCGCTGCTGGGCATTGCCCTGGCGCTGGCTCGTTTGGTGTTCCGCACCCGGGTGAGTCTGGCCTTCACCATAGGCATGTGGGTGCTGTGGTTTGCGTGTATGACCACCTTCCTGAGTACGGGTAGCAGGCTGGCGCAGCAGTTTTCTTCCTTCTCGCGCACGGAGCAGGAGATAGACGTGAGCACATTGAAAGCCCCCGAAACGGTGATTGCTATTAGCAATCCCATCTCCTATGATCATGGAGGCAACTTCTTCAACGGTAAGCTGCAAATTGATGAATCGCAGATACGCTGGCAAAATACCGACCTGCGCATTTACCATAGCGACAACGGTCAGTGGAAATTGGTAGAGCGCCGCTACAGCCGAGGCGCCTCGACAACCGAAGCAGAATCACTCACCAGAGAGCTCATTCAGGCCCCCATCATCGCCGATGGCCGTATTGAACTCAATGGCTCGTCGGTGATTCCGAAAGGCAAAAAATGGCGCGGCCAGGAAGTGGTATATGAGCTGTATATCCCGGAAGGCGCTACTGTGCGCTTGTCTGATGGCGTCAAAGACCTGATCTCTTCAGTAGATGTGGCCGAAGATGGCAACTACGACTTCTGGGACCATACCAAAACCCAATGGCAGATGACGCCGCTGGGGCTGGCCGCCCGATAAGAGTCATCTCTCCCCTTCCTCCTACCCTACCCTGTTATACCCTGAAACCACCCGACTGTAAAATCACCCGATTGTTCTCCATTTCCTACTATAACCTCACGAGTTAAAAAGCGGGCCGCTTCCGGTAAGGGAGCGGCTCTTTTGTTTGTGGCCCACGGCTCATCCTCACCTGATATTACAGCAAAAATTGCGTACTTTGCAGGCCCGGCGGTTTGGTTATTTGCAATAATGCCTCATGGAAAGGCAGATAAAGGACACAACAACATGGCAACACGTCCCTTTGATCCCGATACCCCGTGGCGGCGGGTAGCCGCCGTTATGTATCACAAGCCTGTGGATTCCAAGATATTTGGCGCCGTTGAGCTCGACGTCACTGATTTGGAGGCTTATATTGCACGCAAGCGGAAGGAAGGGTTGAAAATCACCCTCACCCATATTTTTCTGTTGGCCACGGCAAGGGCTTTCCGTGAAGAAATCCCCGAGTTCAACTGCTTCATCCGACGAGGGCGGGCCGTAGCCCGCGAGCAGATTGATGCGACCTTGAGCGTACTTATCCGGGGCGACTCAGAGATGGGCTCCATCCGCGTGAGCCGGGCCGACGAGCTTACCTTAGCCGAATTGGCTGAACAGCTCTTGGCAGAAATGAGCGACACCAAAAAGGGCAGCGAAAACAAGACCATGCGCTTCAAAGCCCTGTTGGCGGCCATTCCCTGGCCCTTTCGGGGCTGGCTGCTGAATCTTATCCGAAAGGTTACCATCGACTGGGGGTTGTCGTTGCCCCGGGCCGGCATTACGGCGGATGGTTTAGGCGCGTTTGTGCTCACCAACATCGGCAGCATCGGCCTCGACATGGGCTTCCCAGCCCTGCTGCCCGCCGCCAATGTGTCGCTGGTGCTGGTTGTGGGAGGCATCAACACCAAGCCCTGGGTTGTAGACGGGCAGGTGACGCCCCGCCGCATACTGTCGCTGGGCGCCGCCCTTGACCACCGGGTAGTAGATGGCGTACATGGCGGCAAGCTGTTCCGCTACCTCAAGCGCATTGCGCAACGCCCTGAAGTACTGGAAGAAAAACCCCGCGCCAAGCAGGAGAGTGGAATATTTTTAAAAAAATAAAAGATAAAGAGCGCCAGATACGCCAAAGGCGCTTATCTTTGCCCTCCATTACAAAAACGTAGTGTTTATGCCAAAAATGAAGACGCACTCCAGCGCCAAGAAGCGTTTCAAGCTGACCGGCTCTGGCAAAGTGAAGTGCTTCCATGCGAACACTTCGCACCGGATGCGCAACAGAACCAAAAAAGCCAAGCGCCACCTGCGCGGCTCTACCTTAGTAGATCAAGCCGATCAGGCTCGTATGCAGCGTTTGCTGCTGGCTTAACAGCCGGTTCTGTGATTTGATTTTTTCACGAGAACGCAGGGAAAAAGCGCTTCGCAAATCTGAAGCCTCTGCGTTGAACAAAAAAATCGTTTATGCCTCGTTCAGTCAATTCGGTGGCTTCACGCCAACGACGCAAGAAAATTCTCAAAGCCGCACGCGGCTACTTTGGCGCCCGTAGCAAAGTCTACACGGTAGCCAAAACGACCCTCGAAAGGGGTATGAAGTTCGCTTACCGCGACCGCAAGAGCAAAAAGCGCGCATTCCGCCGCCTGTGGATTGCCCGTATCAATGCCGGCGCCCGGATCAATGGCATCACTTATTCGCGCCTGATCCACCAACTCAGCGAAAAGAATATCCAACTCAACCGCAAGGTACTTGCCGATTTGGCGATGAACCACCCTCAAACTTTTGCGGAAGTGGTTAAATCGGTACAATAGAGTTACTGATTTTCCCTGCGGGATACACGACCATCCCGGATCATCGGCGTTGCCCGTTGGTTCGGGATGTTTGTTTTAGGGCCGCATACAACCGTGCCCGCTCCTGGCGCTTCTTTATATAGTTTGCGCTGGCAGCTTGGAGAACTATAAAAACAGTTGGCCTTGAACACAATCTTCCTCCGCCTGGCTATAGGCCTGGCCCTAAGCGCCTGGTTAGGCGCCGCCTTTGCACAAAGCCCCGTTATGGTAGCCAAGCCCCAAAGTTGGGAGCAAACCGTCGGTTGGCAGGAGTTCAGCCACTATGACGGTCGTTTCAGCGTAACCACGCCCGGCCCTATGACGACTAAGGTAGACAGTGTAAAAACGCCCTTGGGTACGCTGGCCTACCATGCTTTTTTCTTCCAACCCGCCAACGATAACGCAGATAATGCCGTGTACATGGTCAGCTACTGCGATTATCCCGAAGGTTCGGTACACAGCGATAGTTCAGCGCTGGTGCAAGACCTCTTCGACGCTACCCAGGAGTCGGCGGCCATGAGCGTGAATGGCGAGCTGCGCTATGCCGATGCCCTCAACGTAGCAGGTTATCCCGGGCGCATCTGGCGCATCGACTACCGCGATGGCCGTGCCAGCATACATACCCGTGCCTTTGTAGCGGCCAATCGTTACTACGCTATCCAAACGGTATGCAAACGCGACCTGGCCCTCAACCCCTCTTCCGACCGCTTCCTCGAATCCTTTCGGCTACTGGGGCGGCCTGATGTGTCTGGCAGTGAACTGCACGGGCGAAGAAAAAACAGACGCAACCGGCATTAAAGCCTATCTTTACGGCATCCAGATGCCAACAACATGGAAAATATCTGCGTTTTTCCGGGTTCCTTCGATCCCATTACCCAGGGCCACGTCGATCTCGTACAGCGCGCCCTGCCGCTCTTCGACCGCGTCATTATAGCCATTGGCGTCAACTCCCAGAAGAACACCCTATTCACGCTTGAGCAGCGGCTGAGTTGGGTTGAAGCTGTTTTTCAGCATGAACCTAAGGTCTCCGTAGATCGCTTTGAAGGGCTCACGGCGCACTACTGCCGTCGCATTGGGGCGCGCTACCTGCTGCGCGGCCTGCGCAACGCCGCCGACTTCGACTATGAAAAAACCATCTCCCAACTCAACCACATCGTAGGCGAGGGTATCGAAACCTGGTTCCTCATCAGCCAGCCGGGCTATTCTCACATCAGCTCTACCATTGTGCGCGAGATCATCAAGGGCGGAGGCGACGCAAGCCCATTCCTGCCGCCTGAGGTAGCCCAAAGCCTGCCGCTTAGGTAATGGTTTACGCCTTGCGGTTTTATTAATCCGACATTCATCTTTCTGGCGGGTACAGCTACCTTGGCCACCTGCACTCGCGGTGTTTTATCCCAGGAAAATGCCTATCCTTGTTTGCCGGGCTAACCGGCTTTAAAGCCTTCGCCCTCAACGCATAGCCTCCGCTGCGGCAAGGCAGCCTCGGCGGCCCTTCCCGGTTGTGTGCGCTTTGGTACTTACTATACGCTTTGTAGAAGAGGGTGGGATCCCACCCTCCTGGCCTGCACACCAACTCCCCGCTCCACGACCACCACTACCCGGCATACCTCCGGCCACCGCCCTCAAGCCGCACGGGCCTGAAAACGCCATCCGAAATGCGCCGGCTACCTGTGGCGGAAGCGGGGCTATGTCTGGCATCCGGCCGGAGGAGCTATCTCAAAAGAAGCATAACCCTCATAGGCCGGCGCCAAGGCTGCGCAGCAAAAATGATTATCCCGGTATCCGGGCTAATGGAGAACAAAAGCGATGGTTGTAGTGAGTATGGCTTTCGCCTGAGGATTGAGAACGCGCTTTTGTTGTATTCCTTGTGCAAAGGAAAGTGTTCGATTTGGATTTTGCAAACTTTTTGAGTTTTTTGTTTAAAACATTTTTGGCATAGTCTTTCCACGAAGCAGCGGGCTTTTGCGCGCAGCGCGGGCAGGCGGCCCGGCCAAGGGATGGAAGCGGTATGGGGCCGACCGGGGTGTTTATTTTACTGAAAAACAACGAATTGCGGCCCCATAAGAGCGCACAGCCCGGCGCCGCCCATGGTGATATTCAGAGGTGAACGTTATGCGGCGTGGCCCCAAAAAAAGCAATAGCGGCCTTTTCAGCTACGGGTTTGTATCCAGCGGAAGATGAGTTCGTCGAGGCCGAGCGGGATTCGGCCTATTTGCGCGCGCAGGGTTTCGATGGCCTGGCGCATATCGCGCAGGCAGGCGGCCTCTTCATCGGGGGTGGCAAAGAGGTATTTGCGCAGCTCGGAGAGCATGAGTTTGCCCAGGGCTGCCAAGGGCGCGTCGGGGGGGCGGCGGGCGAAGTAGCGGTAGGCGGAACGGAGGGCGTTGTCGGTGGTTTCGATGGCGTCTTCATGGAAGGCGGTGATGAGCCGGATGATGCGGGCGCTGTCTTGAATATCCTGGCGGAGGGAGGTTTTTTTACTGGCGGCGATGATTTTATCGATCCACTCGTCGCAGCGGCGGTAGTCGGCGGCGAGGAAGGCCAGCAAGGCGGCATTAAAGCGAATGGCGAGCTCATTGGCGGGGCTGAGGTCGTAGTTTTTGAGGCCTTCGGCTATGGGTTTGAGGATATCGTCGAGGTTTTCGCGGTGGTCGCTGTTGAGGTAATAGACTAATTTGTAGGTGGATAGTTTCTGGAAGAGTACCTTTTTACTGTGGAGGTTATCGGGGTCTTCGCGTTCGAGCTGGGCGAGCAGGGCTGGAATTTCGGCGAAGCGATCGGCATTATTGAAGGCGGCGTGTAGGAGGTTAGAGTAGTTTTTGATGTAGAGGTCGAACTCTTCTTCTTTGAGGCGGGGGTTTTCGTTCCAATGGCGGATGACCTCCAGCGAGCAACGGTAGACTTCATTGGAGTCGCCGAGTAGTTGATATACTAAGGCGAGGCTTTGGAAGAACCGCAGTTTGCCCTGTATGGAGCTGGGGGGTACGGCTTCGGCGTTGAGCAGATCGCGGTAGCGCGCCTGTACGGCCGGCTTTTGGGCATCGGGAAGTTGTTGGGGGTTTTTGACCACTTCAGTAAGTATGGCGTCGTGGAGATCGAGGAGGGCGAACTCGCGCATCAGGGCTTCGGTGGAGGTGTTTTTTTCTTCGGTGAACTCTCCTAAGCGCAGCTCAAAACCCTTGGCTCGGCGGTCTTTCCATATTTTGCGTTGTTCTTTATTGATTTCGAGCAGGGATAGGTGGTCGCCCAATTGGATGGCAATTTCTTTGGCGTTGAGGAGGCGGGCTTCGGCCTGTTCGTAGAGATCGCGTTCGTAGAGGAAATGTGCATCGAGAAGAAGTTCTTTGATGCGGGCTGCATAAGATTTGGCGCTGCGATAGTCGCGCATGCTTCGGAGGATGGCCTCGTAGAGGCGGCCTTTATCGTCGCGCAGGCCTTTGCCAAAGCGGTCTTTGAGGCTTTCCTCATCGTACTCTTCCTGCTGGTTGATGGCCTGAAAGAGTTCTAAGTAGCGGCTGTCGTCGCGCCCGCTCTTTTGAGCATCGAGGGTAAAGTAGCGCTTCTCGGATCGGGACAGCGACTTGATGAGGTAGAAAAGATCTTCTTTTCCGCGCATAATGATAAATGCCAGACAAGCAAAGTTGCGATTCAGGGGTAAAGTTAGGTCATTTTACTAACTTTGGCCCCGCACAATCACGATTTATCCAGTTGCATGGATCCTATATACGAACAAAAATACCACGAGCTGGAGGCTAAGCATTGGTGGTTCAGATCAAGACGGGAGAAAGTACTGTCGATGATGGACATCAAAGCCGACCGCCGCTATCTCGACATTGGCTGCTCTACGGGCGCACTCATGCAGATGCTTGTTGAGGCCGGGGCCAAGCCAGAGCAAGTCTACGGTGTAGACATCAGCGACCCGGCCATTGCGCGCGCCCGGCAGCGCGGGCTGCCGCATGTTCACCAAATGGACGCCGAGCAGATAACGCTGCCGCAGGGTTTCTTTGACTATATTGTATCCTCTGACTGTCTTGAGCATTTGCGCAACGATAAAAAGGCTTTGGCCAACTGGTTTGAGTTGCTGAAGCCCGGGGGCAGCATTCTTATTTTTGTACCTGCCTTTATGTCGTTGTGGAGTGAACACGACGTGGTCAACCATCACTTCAGGCGCTACGAGCCCGGCGAGCTGGCTGCGAAGATGGAGGCTGCCGGTTTTGAGGTAGAGCAGACGGGCTACTGGAATTTTTTCCTATTTATGCCCATCTGGAGTTTTCGCATGATCAAGCGGCTGATGCGGCGGTGGGTTTTCAACAGCCAGCCGCCTCAGGAAGACCTCAAAACGCCGAACCCTCTCGTCAATAAGCTGCTTTACGGGCTACTGCAATGGGAAAACCAAATCATGCGGTTGGTTCGCTTTCCTTTTGGTGTGAGTACTTTTGTCAAAGCAAAAAAACCACTGTCTTAAACCATGTCTAAGAAGCAGAAAAAAGCGGAGCCTACCGCTGCAAAACGCCCTGCTGCGGCTGCGGCGGCTCCCAAAGCACAGCGCAACTGGCCGGAATGGTTCTATTCGATGGCGGGCGCCGATGCGCAGCATCCTGTATGGAAATACGCCTTTTGGGGCTTGTCGGCTGCGGCAGTGCTGTTGATGTGCTTTCTGGCGCTGAGGGCCGGCGTCAACGGCGACGACCGCTTTCAGGTGGAGTACTCGGAACGCTTAGTGGATTATTTTGCCAGCTTTGGCAAAAACAAAGAGGTCTTTTATGAGCAGGACGAAGGCTACCAGCAGTATGTAAAATACTATGGGGGGGCCTTTGAGCTGTTTGCCGGCGGCATCAACCGCATATTGGGGAACGACCCGTTGGAGCCCGACTACCATCAGGTGCGCCACCTTGTAAATGGGGCTTTTGCGCTTATCATTGTCTTCTGTTTGGCGTTTTGGGCGCGGGACCTGGGCGGCTACCGGGCCGCCGCGCTGCTGTTGGTGCTGGCTTTGGGTAGCCCCAGGCTGCTGGGACATGGGGTGATGAACCCCAAGGACATCCCTTTTGCCGCAGGCTATGCCCTGGGCATCTACTTTCTTTACCGCAGCCTGAAAAATATGCCCCGCCCCCGCTGGACTGATGCGCTGGGCTTTGTGCTGGGCGCTGCGCTGGCTACGGGGCAGCGCGCGGGGGGCTTACTATTGTTTGCTTATGCGGGCCTGTTTCTGGGCATCGACTTTCTGATGCGTTATGGCCTCAAGGGGTTGGTTGATTTTAAGGCGGTGGGTCGCTACGCTCTGTATTGGGTGGGTTCGAGCGTGCTGGCTTTTGGCCTGGCGCTATTGGTATGGCCGTATGCCATGCAGGACCCCATAGCCCATACGCAGGAGGCCCTCAAGGTGTTCTCCAACTTCAGCGTGCGCATTTCAGTGCTATACGGGGGGGATACCATCTTTTCCGACGAGGTGCCCCGCGCCTATCCTTTTGTGTGGATAGGTATGACTTTAGCCCTGTCGGTGCTGCTGGGCATAGTGGGCGCTGCGGCCTTAGGGCGCAGCATAGGCAAGCAGTTTTCGCCGGCGGCGGTTTCGGTGCTGTGGTTTGCGGCTCTTTTCCCGCTGTTTTACCTCACCTATAAGGATAGCGCCCTGTACGACGGCTGGCGACAGTTGTTGTTTGTGTACCCTTCATTGTTGTTGTTGGCGGCTTTGTTCTGGGAGACCCTCATCCGGCGCAAGGCAGCCTGGCAGTGGGGCGTGCTGGCCGGCGTACTGCTACTTCAGGCCGACGCCATGGCTTTTACTGTACGCAATGCGTCTTATCCCTATGTTTATTTTAATGCGCTCATTGGCGGTATCAAGGGCGCGCATGGCTACTACGAAACCGACTACTGGGCCGTAAGTGCGCGGCCTGCTGTAGAGTGGATGGAAAAAGAAGGCATATTGCATGCCAATATGAAGGATACTTTGGTCATTGGCTCCAGCTTTCCCTACAATGTGAGCAGGCAGCTCGACCCATCTTACAGCAAAATGGTGAAGGTCAAGTACGTGCGCTTCAATGCCCGCTATGTTGAAGACTGGCAGTATGGTATTTTCTCCAACCGCTTTATCCGAGGGCCGCAGTTGAGGGCCGGAAAATGGCCCAACAGCAAAACAGTGCATGTGGTAGCGGCCAATGGCGTTCCGTTGACGGTGATTGAAAAAAATAAAACCAATGATGCTTACTTAGCCGAATTGGCACTGAAAGCCAATAACTTAGAAGCGGCTATGACCCACTTCGACGCGGAACTTCAGGCCCACCCCGACAATGAGCTGGCCTGGATGGGCTTAGCTTCAGCTACGGCCAATTCGAACCGCTTCAGCGAAGCGCTGGCTTCGGCCAACGAAGCCCTCAGACTGGCGCCAGATAACGAAACCGGGCTCTATCTTAAAGGGTATATTGAGCTGGCAACCGGCGATCCGAGCACCTCCTCGCTTACCTTCAGCCAACTGCTTAAGGTGAATCCGGAAAATTCCATGGCCTATTTCTATTTGGCCGAAATAGACCGGCAGCGCAAGGAATACATATCAGCGCTCAAAAACCTCGAAAAGGCGCTGCAATACAATCCTAAGTTCAAAAATGCCTACTTGTTGGCCGCTCAGATATACGACGAGCGGGGCGATACCGCCAATGCCGCCCGCTACCGCGAAGTGGCCAACCAATTGTAAGCACAGCCCTTTTTGATAACGTCATTTTGTAAAGACAAACCACTACTGTGAACTACAAGCTGCTTTTTCCCACCTACCGCAACCGGTACAGGTTCATTCAGCGCCAGCTCAAGCGCTGGCAACCCGCCGGACGCTGGGAACAAGGGCTCAACTTAGGCGCCGGCGAAGGCGACTACGACGCCATGATAGCAGGACACTGCCGACAACTGACAGCCTGCGACATCAACGACGCCGACGTAGCCTTCGCCCAACGCCTCAATGCCGATGTAGCCAACCTCAGCTATCAGGTGGAAAATGCCCTTGATTTGCAGTTTCCCAACCAGCATTTCGATTTACTGGTATCTGTCGACGTACTTGAGCACGTAGGTCAGCCCCGCCGTATGATGGAAGAGGTGGGCCGGGTACTACGTCCGGGCGGATTGGCGTTCATCACCTTTCCCAACCTCAACTTTCCTGCCACCTACGACCCCGTCAACCGCTGGCTGGCGCCCGTAGGCCAGCCACGCCTGCGGCAGGGGGCCTATGCGTTTGGGCATGACTATCTGGTAGACCCCGCCGAGTTTCGTCGGTGGGCTGAAAACAATCAATTGGAAGTAATAGAAGAGCATCCCCTGAGCGGCTATCTCGTGGGCCTGCTGGAGATGTACTGGACGGGCATTGTACAGCGCTGGTTCAAAGCCAATGCTACTAACCTCGACAAAGGCAACGACGACAATAGCCGCGTTGTGCTGCGCCCCTCCCGCCGCGAGCCTTGGCTTTGCTTAGTCACCGACGCCGTTCTATGGCTCGATGCCCGCTTAAATGGCAAAGGGAAATACAGCGTAGGGCGGGGTTTTGTGCTGAGAAGAATCTAAAATTAAGTACCCATTAACACATTTTAATAGGGTTTAACCAAAGTACCGGGGCGTTTAACCTTTCCTTAGCAGCGGCGGGCTTGAGGCAGGCGTATCTTTGACGCATCAAGCAATTATAAAACATTCACGTCATGAAACGCCCAGTAAATGCTCCCCCGTTCCTGCTCTTTGCGATGTTGATCGCTTTTGTTTTGCAGAGCTGTGCCAGCGCTGAACGCATCATCGAAACCGGCGACTACGATGCCGCTATTGAGTATGCTCAGCGTCGCTTAGTGGGCAAGAAAAAGAAAAACCCCGATATGGTGCGCCTGCTCGAAGAGGCCTTTATACGCGCCAATGAGCGCGACATGGCCACCGCAGAACGGTTGAAAGCCGACGGGCAAGCTGCCAACTGGACTCGCATTCACGACCTCTATACGCGCATCGATCGCCGCCAGAACAGCATCCAGCCGATGCTGCCCCTTATTGATAAAAATGGCTATGAGGCCGGCTTCCGCTTTGTACAAATTGAAGACCTGGAGCGCGAGAGCCGCAACAATGCCGCAGCCTATCACTACGACCGCGCCCGCACCCTGCTTGCTCAGTCCCGCGAACACGACGATAAAATGGCTGCCCGCGCCGCTTATCGCGAGCTGGAAAGCACCCGCACTTACTTCCGCGATTACCGGGATGTAAACGAATTGCTGCGCACCGCCCGCCAATTGGGTACCGTAAATGTGCTGGTAGCCGTAGAAAACAGCGCCGGCATCATTGCCCCTGTGGAATTTGAGCGCCGCCTGCGCCAACTCAATACGGCCGAACTCAACAGCTTCTGGCAGCAATACCACCTCAACCCCCAAGCCGCTTTCACCTACGACTATCGCATGACCCTGCGCATCAATGGCATAGCCGTAAGCCCCGAGATGGTGCGCGAACGCGAATACACAGATGTCAAAGAAATCGAAGACGGCTTCGACTATGTACTCGACGACAAAGGCAATGTACTGAAAGACTCACTGGGCAACGATATAAAAACGCCGCGCCGGGTGATCGTAAAAGCCTGGGTAATAGAAGTACAGCAGTTTAAGCAGGCCGATGTACAAGCTACGTTGGAGGTAGTAGATCTGCGTACCCAACAGATCATCCGCAGCCAACCCATTGCAGCCTCTGCCCAATTCGACCATTACGCTTCCACTTTCCGCGGCGACGAGCGCGCCCTGAGTAACGACACCCGTTACCGGATCGGCAATCGTCCCGCTCCGTTTCCGTCGGATGAACTGCTGATTTTGCAGGCCGCCGACCAACTGAAACCCTCGCTGCAAGCCCGCTTAGTGGATTATCGCGAGATCATCTAAGCTGAGCGCGCCGAGGTCTCAACCACCTGTCTTGACCTTTGAACCTACCCTGTTGAACGCCTGCCCCGCTGAAGACCGCTATGACGAAGTTCCCTTTCCTCTTTTATTCATCCCGAATTTCCGGTTATGCCGGATTTTCGGGATGTCTGTTTTCAGGCATGTTGCAGCTCTTCGAAGATACCTGTTTTGGTGTTCTTCTGAACATTATGCCAGTCGAAATAGCGACCGTTCATCACTACATAAACCCCGGGCGGCAGCAGTTGTACAAAAGCTAAGGCGCTGCCGAGGTTGAAGAAGCCGTCGGAGGAAGTACCAAAAGCGTAAGGGATCATGGCGCCTGTAAGCACAATGGTCTTGCCTTCAATATCCGAATTGGCTAAATAGCGGGCTGTTTGCACCATCTTATCGGTGCCATGAGTGAGCAGGATGCGGCTGTTCACCGAGCGCCGGCAGTTGTGGGCTATGATCTCGCGGTCGGCATCGGTCATCTCTAAGCTATCCACCATCATCAGGGTTTTGACGTCAACTTCGACGCCGCTTCGGCCCCGCTCGAACATCTGGGGCAGATGGGTATCGCGGAAGTACAACTGCCCGGTGATCATGTTATAGTCCTTGTCGAAAGTGCCGCCAGTGACAAATACCTGAATCATACGCAATGGTTATTCTTGTACACGAAACAACTGATCGTCAAGCGGTTTGTTCAAATCGATTTGCTCGATCTCAAAGGTTATGGGCTGAGGGGTAAGCCCGGTGCTGACGAGTATAAATGGAAAGAGTATGCCATCAACGGCCTGATAACTGGCATAATCATTCACGGCTGTTATTTCACCACGGGTCACCACTGTTCTCACCTTCAACCAGGTTGAGGCATCGTAGTACTCCGTTTTGGCAATCCCCTCCGGGCCGGTGATGTCTACAACATAGACCTGAGTGTTGTTAATGATGTCGGAAGCTACCAATTCTGCCGAATAGCCATTGGCGGCGTAGGTAAGCTCGGGAAAGAGTAGCGCCTGGTCGCGCAGGTCAATAAGCCCCTGCCGATCGACGCGTTGGGTATCCCCCATTACCGCCACCATAGCCTTTTCGCCATCGAAGCGCGTAGCGTTGATGAGAAGATCGCCGGCTGTAACTTCTATAGCCAACTGCCCGGGGCTTCGCTTGATGAGCTTCATTTCCATATCCAGGCCCTGAAGCGTAGTGAACATCACCTGCTGTATACTGCTCACGGCCTCCAGCTTTTCCATACCGCCAATGGCGTCTATGTAATTTTGTATGATGTCGTCGGCGCTGAGCCCTTCCGGTAGCAGGCTGCCGGCCATTTGCAGCTCATGGCCATAAACATCGTAATGCCTCACTTTTTTTTCGGCGCTGAACTGCCTGAGGCGTTCCGCTATGGCCGGAGGGCCTACTACTATGAGGTTAGCTTGTTCGGGGCGCACAAAGGTTTGGGCTACCTCCAGCAGGTCGGCTACCGAAAGTTGGCCTATTTTGTCGGAATACGTCGGATAAAAATCCACGGGAAGCCTGAAGCGCACCGTCTTAAGGGCCATATCCGCCCAGCCATCAGAGTGGGCAATACCGGCCGTATAGCCGGCCTCCATAATGGCTTTGGCCCGCAAGAGCTCTGCCTCCGTCACCGGCTCCTGCCTCAGGCGGGTCAGCTCTGCGGAAGCTCTTTGAATCAGACTATCCAACTGCCCCGGCGGGCTACACCCCCCCAAATGAAAGTACCCCGAATGCACATCGGCCTGCCAGGCGGCATAAGCGCCGGCCGCAGGCCAGGCTTGCTGCAATCGCTCGCTGAAAATGATGGAAAGCGCATTGGCTCTTAGCTCATCGAGCGTGCCCGGCTTGAGACGCAAAGGATAAGCCAGCTCAAAACAGGCGCTATCGGCCTGACTCATGCTCACTAAGCCCACTTCCAGCGCAATGGGCGGTTCGGGCCGGGAGAAAAACTCTTTAAACGCATCCTGCCGGGGCCAGCCCCCCCAATGCAACTCCGCCAATCGACGCGCCTCCGCGCCATTGATGTCGCCGGCCATGACCAAGAATGACAAGGAAGGCAAAAAATACTGCTTGTAGTACGCTCGGGCCTGATCGGCCCTGATCTGGCGCACATTGGCCGGTTCGGGGCGCTCGCCATAAGGATGCGCCTCTCCATAGGTGACGGCACGGGCTACGCCCTGCACAATGCCGCGGGGCTTATCGAGTTGGCCGGCTAATTGTTTGAGATAAGCTTCCTGCACGGCGCTCCAGGCAGAGTCGGGAAAAGTAGCCCTCAAAGAGAGCTCGGCCAACAGCGCCATCATAGGCTCTTTGTATCTGCTGCCGCCCGATATCCAGACGCCATTGGCATCGCTGCGCAGGGTAGCGCCCAAGCTGTCGGCCAAAGCGCTGATCTGCCCCTTATGCAAAGCCGGAGCGCCTGCTGTGAGCATAGCTCCTGCCAAGGCCGATACTCCGGCCCATTGTTTTTCGAGCCGAAGCGGCACATCTACCCACAGGCGAAAAGCCACTTCGGGGCTGTCGTGGTTTTCCAGCAGCACCACGCGCAGACCATTGTCTAACACAAAGGTAGAGATGTTCTGAAGAGACGTCGTCGTTTGAGCCAACATCCCCCAGAGCGGATACACAGCCAGCCAGAAAGCAGCGAGCAGCCTCGCAAACCTATATTTCATAACGAATAAATCATTCACAAAATAACGCCCGCCCGGTTAAAGTATTCCCATCGCCTGTATGATGGTACGCACCTGCGCTTCGGCAAACCGGTCGAGAATATCATCATCGAACAACAATTTGGCGTCCTCCAGATTGTCGAAGAAGAGATGCTCTATAAGGATAGCCGGCATTTTCGACTTGGTAAGCACATAAAAGTTAGCTTCGCGATCCGGATCGTTGTCGGCGCGGTCTTCGCGGTAGCGGATGCGGTCGCCCAACAGCTCTTTAACATTATTCCAGTGCAGCGTGGCTATGTCGTCCGAGCGGGTTTGCCCGGGAGAAGTATACACCTCAAAACCCCGCGCCTGCCCATTGGCGGCATTGCTATGGTTAGAAATATAAACCGTCTTCTTGACCTTATCATGGTACCAGTTGGCCATATCTACCCGATACGCCAACGGAGTATCTATGTATTCGTGATGAACCATGAGGTACGGAATGCGCAGCCGGTCCAATTTGGCCGCCACCCGGTTGGTCAGGGTGCGATTCCAAACGCCTTCATAAAACCAGCCGTTGCTGTGAAAGCCCGTGGTGCCGTGGCGAAATTGTTTGCTGGGCGCCGTAACATAGCGGTTTTGCGCATCGAGGCCGCCGTGGCCGGCATCCAAAAAAACGAGAAAGTTCAAATCCATAGGTACTGCGATTTTAGCCGGTAAGTTAGCAGAATTTGCGCGATAATGAAATTTTCGGATTCAATAACCCGCGCCGTATGGCCATTTGTATGAGAATAAGCCAAAGCATATCCTTATTTTTGCCGGCAAATAAACCAATAAGCTATGCGAAAACTCTGGTTTTTGACCTTGGCCGGCGCGCTATTGCTGGGCTTGGGATGTCAGAAGGACGTTGTACCTCAGGAAGAAGTAGACCGGGATCTTATTTTGGAGTATCTCTCCGACAATGGCCTCACCGCCACAGAGCATCCCTCGGGCTTGTTCTATAACATCGAAGCACCCGGCGGTTCCGAAAAACCCGCCCTGAGCAACGAAGTTCGGGTTAGGTACAAAGGTATGCTGCGGGATGGCTACGTCTTTGATCAAACGACGGGCACAGAAACGCGCAACTTCCTGTTACAGAGCCTGATCCAAGGGTGGCGCATCGGCATTCCGCTGCTGGGCCGGGGCGGCAAGGGGAAGTTTTACGTTCCTTCAGCTTTGGGCTATGGCTCGCAGTCGCTGCCGGGCATACCCGGCAATTCCGTGCTGGTCTTTGAAATTGAGCTGGTTGATTTTCAATAGCGGATTTTTTTTATGGGCCCCGCCGCATAGCGTTTACCTTCGCGTAGCGCCTTGCGCGGCGCCGGGTGCTCCGCTATTATGGCTGCCTGCCCCGCGTCCTTTTGAGGGCCGCAGGGCAGGCAGCCATACCGCTGCGCCCCCTGGTCCAAAACACAAGCGCAGCTCGCCTCCTCACATCCAACTCCGCTAAGCCTGGGCCGTCGGGTTATTGAACGACATCGGCGGAAGGGTTGGATGCTGGTCGGTTTCGGAGATAACCCCAAACTGCGCCTCATAGCGCTTGACATTATCAGCCATAGCGCGCAATAGCCGCTTGGCGTGTTGAGGCGTAAGAATGATCCTCGATTTTACTTTGGCCTTGGGCACATTGGGCACCATGCGGATAAAATCAACAACAAATTCGCCGCTGGAATGTGAAATAATAGCTAAGTTGGAGTATACTCCCTCGGCTATATCTTCCGGCAGCTCAATGTTGATCTGCTGGTTATTTTGTTTGTTATCAGACATGTTATGATTCGTTTAGCGCGTTTATCGGCGCGCTTTGGTTTGAGTTACTTCTTCTTTGGTGCGGCTGCTTTCTTCTTGGGCGCCGGCTTTTTAGCCGCCTGTTCCAACGCGCCGGGCAATGCCTTTTCTATGATGGCTTTTACCTCATCAAGTGAGAGCAGAGCCGCTTGTTCGGCATTCATCTTTTCCCCGTTCAACTTGGGTAGATAGACGTTCTCCTTGCCAAAGCGAATATAAGGCCCCCAACGACCGTTTTCAATGGAGATTTTTTCATCCGGCCACTGCTGAATGTAGCGATTGGCTTCCTTTTCTAACTTCGCCTCCAGTATCTCAATGGCATCGGCAGCGCTGAGGTGGTCGAAATCGTATTTTTTGGTCACATTCACAAAAAGGTCCTTCCACTTGATGAAAGGGCCAAAACGGCCTTTGCCTTTCGTGATGGGCAAGCCCTCGTACAGGGTGATGGGCGCGTCTTCTTTGAGTTTGGCCACAATCAGCTCAATGGCGCGCTCCATATCTACGCTCAGGGGGTCTTCGCCCCGGGCCAGCGAGATGAACTTCTCGCCATAGCGCACATAAGGGCCAAAGCGCCCCGTGCCTACCGACACTTCTCCGCCTTCATAACTGCCCAAGGTACGAGGCAGCTCAAAAAGCTTCATAGCTTCTTCAAAGCCAATCGTTTCCATGGAGGTACCCGGCGGGAGGTTAGCGTAGCGCGGCTTGGCCTCGCCGAGCTCTTCGGGCGTACCCAACTGCACAACCGGGCCATTGCGCGACAGGCGGGTGAGCAGGGTGTGCCCGGTAGCGGCATCAACGCCCAGTACGCGTTCGCGGCTCACCCGGTCGGCAGACGAGGAAGTTTCCTCTACCTGCTGATGAAACGGGCCATAAAAATCGCGGAGCATGGCCCGCCAATCCTGCTTACCCTCGGCTACATCGTCAAATTTCTTCTCTATGCCTGCCGTAAAGTGATAGTCCATGATGTTCTGAAAGTATTCATCCAGAAAATCAGACACGGCCATACCCATATCCGTGGGGAAAAGGCGATTTTTCACCGCCCCGGTTACTTCTGTGTCGGCTTGGGTATGAATTTTGCCATCGGGGAACAGCGTAAGGGTCCGGAACGAACGCTCGGTTCCCTCCCGGCTTTCCCTAACCACATAACCGCGCTCCGGCTCCATAATGCGGCTGATGGTAGGCGCATAGGTTGAGGGGCGGCCAATACCCAGTTCTTCCAATTTACTCACTAAGCTGGCTTCGCTATAGCGCGAGGGCGGGCGGGTAAAGCGTTCGGTAGCCTGAAGGTTAGCCAGCGGCAGCACTTGTTTCACCTTTAGCGGCGGCAGCATACCGGCGGTTTCTTCTTCTTCTTCGTCGTCGTTCGACTCTAAATACACCTTCAGAAAACCATCGAACTTTAGCACCTCGCCTTCTGCTTTCAGGGGCGTTTCCGGTACGGAAGAAATGCCTATCGTAACCACTGTTTTTTCCACCTCGGCATCGGCCATCTGGCTGGCGATGGTGCGCTTCCAAATGAGCTCGTACAGGCGCTGCTCATCGCGGTCGGAGGAAACCGATACCCGTTCCATGTAGGTGGGGCGGATGGCTTCATGCGCCTCCTGGGCCGAGGCCGACTTGCTTTTGAAGCGGCGGGTTTGCACGTACCGGTCGCCATAATCAGCGGCTACCTGAGCCGCTATGGCCTGCAGGGCTACTTCGCTGAGGTTGGTAGAGTCGGTACGCATATAGGTAATATGGCCGGCCTCATAAAGGCGTTGGGCCACCGACATGGTGCGATTGACCGAGAAGCCCAGCTTGCGGCTGGCCTCCTGTTGCAGGGTAGAGGTGGTAAAGGGCGGCGCAGGTTTTCTGCGCAGCGGGCGCAGCTCAATATCGTCGATGGCATAAGTAGCCCCTACACAGCGCTTCAATAAAGCCTCGGCATCGGCCAAGCCGTCGAAGCGCTGGGGCGCCTCGGCCTTGAGCGTCACCTCGCGGCCCTGCTCGTTCTTCACTTTAAAGTTGCCGGTAAGCTTAAAGAATGGTTCTATCGAAAATTCGCGGATTTCCTTCTCGCGCTCCACAATGAGTTTTACCGCTACCGATTGTACGCGGCCTGCCGACAGCTTGCCCCGAATTTTTTTCCACAGCAACTCCGACAGCTCATAACCGACCAAGCGATCGAGCACCCGGCGCGCCTGTTGGGCATTTACCAGGTCAATATCTACATGACGGGGCGTCTGTATGGCTTTTCGAATGGCGGGAGCTGTAATTTCGCGGAAGACAATCCGCTTGGTGGTGCGCTCATCCAACCCCAAAACCTGGCACAGGTGCCACGATATGGCCTCGCCCTCGCGGTCTTCGTCGGTAGCGAGCCATACATCGTCCACCTTTTTTACCCACTCCTTGAGCTCTTTTACTACCTTGAGCTTATCGGGGGTAACGATGTAGCGGGGAGAAAAATCATTGTCGATGTCTACGGCTCTGTCGTTCTTTTCGAGATCCCGCACGTGGCCGAAACTCGACTTTACCGTAAAATCTTTACCCAAAATTTTTTCGATCGTCTTGGCTTTTGCCGGAGACTCCACGATTAGAAGGTTCCTTGGCATCTGCTTTTGGAGTTATGATAATAGCGCAAAATCGGGGCAAAGGTAAATAATTTGCTGAACATTTGAGCCAGGCAGCACGAATTGTTGCCATTAGCCCCTGCTATACCTCGCCGCCAACGATGCCAACTACCTCGTTTAAGCCCCCGGACACTTCTTGCATCGCTTCCCTTTTTTGTACTTTTTACAGCATTTTTTCTTGCCATCCTTGTGCTGAATGACCGGAAGTGGAAACGGAAGCCGCAACGCGGCGGGCTGCTCTGCATCAATTTTTTTAGTACCCATACAGTAACGCGAATTTGCCGCTGCAAGTTTAAAGACTTAATTAGACTTAATCTAAATAAAAATCACCAAAACGGCCTGCAGTTTGTCATCTTTGCGCAAGAAATGCCATAATCCATCCCAAAAGCTTAACTTTGCGCCCGGAAAATTCCGCCATATCGACAACTTGAATCGGCTATGCTGAACCATACACTGCTTGCCATCTCGCCCGTAGACGGGCGCTACCGCAACAAAGTAGAATCCTTAGCAGCTTATTTTTCTGAATTTGCCCTCATTCGCTATCGCGTCAAGGTAGAGGTGCTATACCTTCAGGCCCTGTACCGCCTGCCTTTACACCAATTGGCCGATGCCGACCCCGCCGCCATTGCCGTACTGCGCACCCTGTACCACGATTTTGACCTCGCAGCAGCCGACCGCATCAAGGAGATAGAACGCACCACCAACCACGATGTCAAAGCCGTGGAATACTACATCAAGGAAGCCCTCGAAAAAATAGGGCTCGGCCCCTATCGGGAGTTTGTACACTTTGGCCTCACCAGCCAGGACATCAACAACACGGCCATTCCGCTGTCGTTTAAAGAGGCTTTACAGGAAGTATACTGCCCTACGCTTGATAAGCTCATCGCCCGCCTCAGCGAGATGGCTGCCGAATGGATGAGCACGCCCATGCTGGCCCGCACCCACGGGCAGCCCGCCTCCCCCACCCTGCTGGGCAAAGAAATTGACGTCTTTGTACAGCGCCTTGCCGGTCAGCATGCCCTCCTCAAGCAAGTGCGCCATCATGCCAAGTTTGGCGGCGCCACCGGCAACCTCAACGCTCACTACGCCGCTTACCCCAACATTGACTGGCATACCTTTGCCGACAACTTTGTCAGCCGCGATCTCGGCCTGCTGCGCACCTCTCCCACTACCCAGATTGAGCCTTACGATTACTTAGCCGCCCAGCTCAACGCCCTCGCCCGCATCAACACCATCGTCATAGATCTGTGCCGCGACCTCTGGACGTACATCTCTCAGGAGTACTTCCGGCAGCGCACCATTGCCGGCGAGGTGGGCTCCAGCGCCATGCCCCACAAGGTCAACCCCATAGACTTTGAAAATGCCGAAGGCAACCTTGGCATAGCCAACGCCCTTTTTGCCCACATGGCTGAAAAGTTGCCCATCTCCCGCCTACAGCGCGACCTCACCGATAGCACGGTGCTGCGCAACCTCGGCGTGCCTATGGCCCATACCCTTATTGCTTTTGAAGCGGTGCTCAAAGGGCTGTCCAAGTTGCTGCTCAATGTCGAACAGCTCAATACCGACTTAGACGCCAACTGGATGGTGCTGGCCGAACCCATCCAAACGATACTTCGCCGCGAAGGCTACCCCGAGCCCTACGAAGCGCTCAAAGCCCTGACCCGCGGCAATGGCCAGATTGACCGGCCCAGCCTCCACGCCTTCATCGACACGTTGGGGGTAGACGAGCGTGTAAAGGCAGAGCTAAAAGCCCTTACGCCGCATAACTATACCGGCAAAATAAAGCAGAAAAGCTAAGAGGCGGTTGCGCTAAGGCAGCATTTTCCGGATGGTATCGTTGAGGGTGTCTATCAACTGAGCCTGCTGCACCATTGCCTGGCGCAGCTCTCGAATTTCGTCCTGCAAGTAGTTTTTTACATTCTGAGGCGAAGGCAAAAAAGGACTGATTTTCGCCCGCACATACCATATTTCACGCAAGTCGTTCTGATGAATGCGATAGGAATCATAGTAGTTGTTGTCTGAAAACAACTCCAGTTCCTTTTCCTCTTTAAGCAGGTTGTTGATGCGGCGGATGATGACGTCGCCCCGGGTCACAATCACATAAACGTAGCTGTTTTTGATGCTCGATTCCCAAAGCGAGGGGTCTAAAAAGCTACAAATGACCTTATCCCCTTCAAAGAGGGTAGGCTCCATGCTGTCGCCGGCCACATCAAAGGAGCGATGCGTGCCCACCTTATATTTATAGTCGGGCAGCGTATACGATGGCAGGTCCTGAATAAAAGAGGGATCGGCGAGCTCGGTGGCATAAGCCGGCTGGGCCGGTATGGGTACGTGCACAATGCGTTCGTCGTCCTGGCTGTTGGTCACAATGGTAAGCACCCGGAAGGTCTTGTTGTCGTCTTCCGTCATAAACATGGGCCCCTCCCCCGTCATGATGTAGATGGGGTTGATCTTGTACGCCTCTACGGCTTTGCGCAACACCTCTATGGTGACATCGCGCCGGCCTTTCAATATTTCGCTTAAACTTTGTGGCAGATAATCCAAGGCCATAGCAAACTGCCGGCTGGACCGCACGATGCCTGTCTCCCGAAGTTTGTCATGACACTTAATAAACCGCTGCGTAACAAGATTATTCATAGTGTGTTTTTGTGCCCGTCGGTGCTTGTGTTCTCAATAGCGGCGCGGGTAAAGAAGCCCTTACCCGCGCCCTGTGCTTGCGTTAAGCAAATGTAAAGACTTATCGCTAATAATTGCGCTTATTTGCGGTAATTATTCTCATTTTGATTACAAGCCTCGATGATGGTCACAAACTCGGCTGCATTCAGCGATGCGCCGCCCACCAGGCCGCCGTCTACATCGGGTTGTGCAAACAGCTCCACGGCATTGGCGCCCTTTACGCTGCCGCCATATAGGATGGAAAGCCCGTCGGCTACCGGTTCGCCGTATTGCTTGCGTACCAATCCGCGGATGTAGGCGTGCATCTCCTGCGCCTGCTCCGGCGAAGCCGTACGCCCCGTGCCAATGGCCCATACGGGTTCGTAGGCAATCACTACCTGGCCAAAATCCTCGGCGCTGAGATGAAACAAGCCTGTTTTGATCTGGCCGGCTACCAGTTCCAGATGGCTTCCGGCATCGCGCACTTCCAATTTTTCGCCGCAGCAGTAGATCGGCTTAAGTTGGTGCGCCAGTGCGGCATTCACTTTGGCGGCAATCAGCTCGTCGGTTTCGCCAAAATATTCGCGGCGTTCTGAATGCCCCAAAATAACGTAGTCGCAGCCTACGGAGCGCAGCATGGCGGCCGACACCTCGCCCGTATAGGCTCCTTGCTTCTCCTGATGGCAGTTTTGCGCGGCCAGATAGAGATTGTTCACGTCGTTGATGAGGTGGTGCAAGCCGTTGAGGTGTATAAAAGGCGCGCCGAGCACCACCACCGTATCGGAGGGTTGCAGTCCGTCTGCTACGGCCGCCGCTAAGTTGCGCCCTTCTTCATAGGTGGCGTGCATTTTCCAGTTGCCTGCAACGATATTTTTTCTTGAGCCCATTGTGTGTTCGATTTTGTGCGGTCGCAAAAGTACAAAAAAAATGACCGCTGCGGCTTTGTTTTGGGGCTTCATCCTGGACCATTAAGCTAGTTAAGAAAGTTAAGGCCTAAGCGGCGCAGGCCGTATGGCCCATGCCTAAGCGGAGCCGCGTGAGGGGGTGCAGCGGTATGGCTGCCTGCGCCGCCGGCCCCTAAAGGGCGGCGGGGCGGGCGGGCATAAGAGCGGAACACCCGACCCTGCGCGCTTTGCCTTCACCTTTTTGAAAGGAGACGAGCCATTGCGACGGGGCTAACTGTGGGCGGAGGGTAGGCTGCGCGCGGGGGCACGCCCAAAAAGCGCTCAAACCTGGGGAGGGTTATCCTTCGGCTTTTTCGAGGATATCCCAGGTGTGGTCGGCCAATAGTTTC